>Ga0129333_10000209_pt1 | contig 41952 bp, 42 predicted proteins | sample CPB6_08_DNA_FD_94474 | JGI IMG/M metagenome (GOLD analysis project Ga0129333, IMG submission 94474) | Freshwater to marine salinity gradient microbial communities from Chesapeake Bay, USA - CPBay_Sum_0.6_0.8_DNA | ecosystem: Environmental > Aquatic > Marine > Coastal | place: USA: Chesapeake... | reverse complement strand
TCTTTTTGGTGTTGCGCCATTACTCTGCCAAAATTTGGCGTAGTCTCCGGTGGAGCGTTTCGCCAAGGCGCATCCGCAGAGTACCCGGAGTTATAGCACATAGGCTGTCCAACATGTTGAAGTAAATAAATATCTTCTATTTGTTGAAGAGACATAACCTCTGGAACAACTTCAACAACCACAAACTCAAACTTATCTTCGCCGTATTTATTCCACGCCGCTTGCAAATGTTTGCAGTGGTGTCTGTTACCACGAAGTAATTTACGGTGCTGTCTAAAACGCACCTTTTTGTTTGTTGTGCTGCCTACATAAAACTTGTTGTTGACTACGTTGATAATTTTGTAAATGACCTGTTCCATGTTCCCTCCGTTACAAAGCCATCACCGTAATGTACCGCAAGGAACCAACAATGTCAACAGACAAAGAAAAAGCCCGCTTTTTAGGGCGGGCTTCTCAAGCTAAGTGCTTGATATATAAGGCTTAAGCGCCCTGGCTACCGTAAATACCCAACGGATCGCTCACTCCAAACGAATAACGCTCACGAGCTTTGTAACGTACGTTTCCGGTATCAAAGTCTCCATCCATTGAATTTTGTAACGGTGTACGAACAAAATGCTTCAGGCCGTTAGGAACATCGGTTGTCAGGAACCATGCGTTGGTATCGGTCAAGAAGTGATTGACCGTATAGCCTTCGGGGATCGAACCGTTGTTCTTCAGGGCGTTGATGTCGTTGTCGTTAGTACCGACACGGAGTTCGGTTTCCAACAGGCGGGTTGCCACGAACATCAAAGCAGGAGGAACAATAAGCTTGCGGGGCTTAGCAGCAATCAACAGGCTACGTTCATCAGTCCATGCAGCGATCTGAATCACTGCGTTTTCCAACGAAGTTTCGTTGAGGTCCACGCCTGTAGCAGTCGTGTTGCTGTTGGTGCCACCGGAAACCAGCGGATGTGCTGTAGAAAACAAAGGCTGACCATCACCGTAAGTAACAGTGGCAGCAAAGCCGTTATTCAACACAGCCGCAGCTTTAACCTGCTTGGTGTACGCCATCGACCGTGCAAGGGCTTTGGTATAACGAGCAGACAGACTGTCATACAGGTTATCTTCAATCGCTTCTTCAGTGATTGAAAAGCCATAAGCAATGGTTTCATGCGTATAGCGAGCGGTCCAAGCTTCTTGCGCGTTGTCATAAGCAATGGCGCTACCTTCGTTTTTAACCGGGGCAGCACTAAAGCCTGACAGCTTGGTTTCCTCTTCAAACGAACGCTCGGAACTCTCGGTTTCGTAGATTTCCTTGTGCTCTTCGCCATACTTCGCATACTCCAGACCGAACAGGGCGTTCAAGCCGGGGAGCAGCTCTTTCAATAGTTGTGCGCGTGAAATAGCCATTTATATTCCCCTATTACAGTCCGGTTGGGTTGTAGTAGGCATGACCACCATCCACGACAGAGCCGGTTACGTTCGGTGCATTGAACTTAACGATAGCTTCGGGGTAGTAAGTCGTACCACTATAAACAAACGCCGTATCCGGCACCAAATCAACAATACGTAAAGGCAGTGTTGCCGTTACAGCAGCGGAACTCAACAGAATAGCCTGCTGAGAATCGTACGAAACGGTGTTCAAGGTGTTAGCCACCAATGCCACGTTGTTGTTAATGTTGGTGTAGGTCAAGCCCGAAGTTGTCGAAACAACCGTTGTGCCTGTAACTACAGCAACTTGGAACAACTGATCAGGATCTTCACAGACATAAGCATTGATAAAGGTGTTTGCCTTTACCGAAGTGCCGCTAATCCATGCCTGCGAAAAAGTCGGTTGACCCGTCACAGAAGAAACAAACGTGCAACCTAGAAACACACCAGCAAAGCCAGTAGCTGGGCCAGTAGTTGTTTCCGTGGTTACAACAATAGTGCCGTCCGAAGCAAACTTAACAGGGTCGCCAAATCCAATGCTAGAAGCACCGGATGCAATACGACGCTGACGGGTAGCTCCGGCAAACACCTGACCACCGATCAAATTGATCGGCTTCAAGCCATAAGGCTTGTCTACAGTCGGGTAAGCCATTTGGAATTACTCCTAAGATTGTTGATTACCGCGTCCGAAGGTCACCGACGATTTGCGCTCTGTAAACAAAGGCATACGTGGATCATTCTCGCGCATAAGGTTATTGTCAACAGAACGCATTTGAGCATCGGCTTGCTGTTGGTAGTAAGCATTACGCTGCTCAACGAACTCTGTCGGGGTTTTGCAAAGCATCAGGCCACCAACAACAATGTTGTCTTTGAAACGCTGATTATCGTTATCCAAATAACCAGAAATTTCAGGGTGATCTTCCGCTCTAACAGGCTCCCAGCCTTCACGTAGTTTGGTTGACACATTCCGAGGATCAGATTGACCCATCATTGAAACGCGAATCCAGCGATATTTATACCCTGGCTCTGGAGCGGGATCAGGCAGTAGTGTGGGTGGTGACCAACTACGAGGACGCTCAACTTTAGCGCGAGTATCAAGTTCACGGTTTACGCGATTTTCAATCAATTTAGAATCAGCCATTTTGTGTCATTCCTTCCGCCACTTTTCGGGCATATAATTCAAGAGGTATCTTCAACTTCTTAGCAAGAGCAACCTGCGTTTGTGTCAGCGTGATTTTAGTAGGGGCAACGCTTCTACTGGCTGGTGCTACAACATTACTCGTCCGTTTTGACTTTTCCTCTGAATTAGAAAAGTTTTCGGGGAACTTACTACGTACAGTCGTATTGATCCGTTCGTAATACTCATCCGAATTAGGATCGTAGCCTTCTTCGACCAATTGTTCATGCAGCCCCAGAGTGAAGGCGGTCATAGGCCGATTTGCTCCAAACCACTGATTTTGCTTTCGCCATGCAAGTGCTTTGGGGTCCGGCTTATTTTCTGGCGCGGGTTCAGTTTGCATATTTACAGGAAACTTTGTTTCCTGTAAAGGGGGTACCCTAAAGTTTTCAACTTTATCCAAACGAAGTTTGGCTTGGGTCATTTCTTCTTGGGCTGCAACAATTTGATCGGCATCGCCAGCGTCATATGCAGCTTTATATTTAGCCCGTGCTTGCGCCAAGGCAAATTCAGCATTTTGTTTCGCTGTACCTACTAAAAGCGTAGTGTGATCGCCAAGATTCTTTTTAAGGGCGTTATTCTCATTAATAATATGCTGGGCAAGTTTTAACGCCTCTTCGCGCTCACGTAATGCAGCTTCTTTGGCCCGCCGCTCATCGTGGTATCCATGCGACAGTTTCTTAATACGCTTTTGGACACTTTCATCGTATTTAGAAAGCTCATCGTCGGTTACTTCATTAACAGGCTCTTCAAGTGGTTTACGCCCTTTATCTGGTTCTGGGGTATCGTCAACCACTTCAATTTCAATTTCACTTTCCTGTTTGGCTTCTTTTTCAGGAGTTTTCTCATCAGGGAATTTAAATTCAGTTTGTTCCATATTTCACCTCATGCACGTTGAATGCCACGGGGGTCTTCCACCACAGCTTCCACGGAATCATCGTTAATAATCCGAAACTCACGATCATGGATCTTGAGTCTGGTGCCTGTATTTGCACGGGTGATAATAAAATCCCCTGGCTTACACCACGGCCCTGTGGGAAAGCGATTTTGATCTGCGTAAGCCATATCACCTAGTGATACAACAAAGAGCACATTACTAAGCAGCTCTTCATACTTAACTGTCGTATCGGCTTTAATAATCCCACTATCAAACTTGCTTTCAATCGTAGGAAGTGTGCAAAGAATTTTGTACCCCTTAACCATCGGTACTTGTCTTGCTTTTTCCTGCGCTTCGTCAATTACAGCCGTAGCTTCTTCAATCATTTTCAAATTCCTCATATCGTTGCACAAGGTCTTGAACTTCCATCCTTGCACGGCGCAGACCTTGGATGACGCCACACAAATTCTTATATTCAGCAAAATCTTTACAGCTACCTTCAGCAAGTGAGTCAGCTACTTCGCGTTCACGTTCTTTGAGTTTGTTAAATAAATGATCAAGCATCATTCGTTCTTGGGTCATTTAGGTGTCCTTTTAGTCATGGTTGCTTTTAACAAATCAGCTTGAATCTTCTTGTCGTCCCTTCTATCCTGACTTTGTAGTCGAATATTTTCTTTCTGGGCTTCAAGTTGTATGCGTTCTTTTTCGTTTTGTAGTCGGCCTTGGGCAAGAGCAACGTCCGCTTGGTCTTTAGCAGCTTTGCGCTGCTGCTCCATACCCTTAATCTGAAGCTCTTGCTGCTGCATCTGGACCAGCGGGTCTTGTGCAATCTGTTGAGCTTGTTGTTGGGCAGCTTGGGATTGATGAATCTGCAATACTTGCTGCGCTGCTTCTGCCACGTATTTAGCCATCGCAAGCTCTTCGGCTTCAGATATATCTTGATCCGGTCCAGGTAGTGGTGCGCCCACACGCTGTTCAATCTCTTGTCTATACCTGTAACCCAAGTGCTCAGCAACGTGAGCCATCATCGCAGCTTGCATCTGCTGCGCCATCGGGTTTTGCCCAATCGTCCCCATAACACTTGGGTCTTGCAAGAAGGTCATATGTGTTGTGATATGCGCTTGGTGGTCCTGATAAATAAACGCTTTAAGCGGTGTGCCTTTAAGCACATTCATATTCTCAGTAATTGGATCTTTAGGCTTCTGATCATCAGGCAACGGCACAAGCTTGTCGGCGTTGGGAATACCCAGCACATCCAGCATCTGCCTGTGAAGCCGTGGGAGGTCGTAGAGCTGAGGCGCACCCTGAGCTAGCTGCAAGGCAGCTTGGTACTGCACAACCCGCTGAGCCATCGTTGAAGCATTGGGGTCACTTACAGGAATAACTTCTACGATGTCGTAGTCTTCTTGTTTAACCTGTGGGGTTCCATCTTGGGGGGTGTAGCTGTAATCAGGACTTGTATATTCCCTAATAATTTCTTTAAGCAGCTTGAACTCTTCTTTCATCGCTGCATGGATGCGAGCCTGTACAGCACCCATTGTTTTTAACTGCCGCTCCAAGAGAGCTAGGGTGGTGCCCACCGGAGCTTGACTCGACATGTCGCTGATCTTCATATCAGCCATACCACTGAGTCGTCGCGCTTCTTCGGTGATCTGGTTGAGAAGTGCTAGCAAGACTTGGCTTGGTTCTTTATAAGGCAGCGGCAGGATGTTGTCTCGGATTGCACCACCGGGAACATCTACATCTCTCCACTCACCAGGGGCGATAGGCGTGTCATCACCCTTAATCCGTAGTCCTCTGGACTTTAACCCACCGGGGAGATTAGATAATGAACCTGCATCGACCAACTGACGGATCAGCATGGTACCCGCTGTAGCGTAACCACCAATAATATGAATCAACCCAAAACCATACGCCCCAAACCCAGGTACATACATATAATGTACAAAATGTTGTCTTGCTGTTTTACGTGGGTCGTCTTCTTTATAATTGCGACGTATTGCTAAGACTTTGTTAGTCCCTTTGTCAATGGTGATAACGTAGGGTAGTGGCAGTTCTTCCTCATATCCCGGCAAGTCATACTCGATGTGCACTTCATATATCTGATACCGCTCGTCTTTAGTTTGCTCAATACCTTCTTTTTGGGCTTTGGCTTTCTCAATATCAGTTTGGTTGGCGTAGGGTTCACCCATATCCACATCACGATAAAACCCACTGACCTGTAACCGCTTAATATCGTTCTTGGTCTTACGCATCACATGCGTGAGGCGGTCTGTACGTCTAATGTTTGTTACACCATAGGGCAGAATGATGTCTTCAGCGGGTATGTAAAACGACACCTGTCGTTCAAGTGATGGGTCGTAGTAGACCTTTTTAAATGATGACCCCGCTAGCGCCACACCCCATAACGCACGTTCATGCTCTGAGCGGTACTCAGGCATTTTGTCAGTTAGCTGATAGTTCATATCAGCTTGTACCCGCCCAGCAGCTTCTTCAACCTCTGGGTTCCACTGCCCAACAATATTGGTTTTTACAGGCCCATCAGCAGGAAAAGTCTCCATAATAGACTCGCTTTGGAAGCGAATCGCAGCCTCAGTCAGCAACGTAGAGAACACACCACAAGCGCCATCCCAAGGCTCAGTCACCTCGTCATACCGCAAACCCAGCACATCTAAACCTTTGACGTAGGTATCAACCCAATCTTTGCGGCTATTAATATCAGCTTCAACCAACTCCATGATGTCACCTGCAATTTTTTGCAGCTCAGACTCTTCCATGAACTCAGCTAAATTAGAATCAAACTCTTCCTCAGCAGATTCATCTTCAGGCATCAAATCAATCTCAACACCATCAATGCCAATAGACACACCTTCGGGGTTTACAATTTCAATCTCAATAGGAGCTTCTTCCCCCCCAAGAGCTTCAATGCCTTCGGGCATACCATAGAGTGCTTTATCAATAGCCATGATCTTTCCTAACTTAAGTAGTAACCGCGCTTAGCACCACGAAAACCCCGAAAATACTTAATATCGTCTGGTTCATCGCTTGGAAGACGCAAAAACCCACCGTTTCTAAAACGTGCTAATGCTAACGTAGTTGCATCCACATAGTCATCATGCTCCCCCGCAGGGAAAGCTGCAACCTCATCAATCAACTCTTCAGCCCATCTAGTATTAGGCACCCACACTCGTCCCGACTGAATAATATCGGATACTGAATTAAGCCTAGTTATCTTGTCATTACCTTTACTGGGAGTAAATTCAGACACCGGCACACCCATCCGACGCAGTTCTTGATACAGGGATATGCCTGATACTTTCTTTTCAACTATCAACGCATCAGGTTCATACTCTCTATACAACTCAAGTACACGTTGCTTTAATTGGAAGAACTCCATCCGCGCTTTCCATGCGTCTAGAAGTATAATGTTTGTCTGACCTTCCTCAGTCGTCCACACACCCCACGTAGTACACGCAGAATAATCCGACCTATTAGTCGTCTCGTACGCCGTATCCCACGACTGAATGATGAAATCACACCTTGGAGGTTCATCTTTTTCCCATACCTTCCACCATTCGCGCTTGACGATGGCACCTTCTTCAGAAGTCGGCTGTTGTTGGTACTGAGCCTGCCATTTTGCGTTCGGAAGCTCTTCTTTTAGGGCAGAAAGCTCATCTAACGACCAAAATTCAGGCCAAAGTGGGTTCCCAGAGGGTAAAATTGCAGGAAATTCGATCACTTCCCACTCATCACCCCCTCTTTGCAGCGAATTTTTAACAACTTGACCCGTTAAATCACGCAACCCCCAGCGAGTCATCACAATCACGATAGCTCCCCCCGGTTGTAGACGCTGCCGAGGTCCAGATGTGTACCACTCATACACCTTATCGTAGATTTCTGGGTTAGTTGCAGCTAATGCAGCCTCTTGTTCTGAGTGCGGGTCATCAATAATCAACAAATCCGCACCTTTTCCCGTCACTGCACCACCTACACCAATAGCAAAATACTCACCACCTTTGTTTGTATTCCATCTACCGGCAGCTTTTGAGTCAGCTTGCAGTGATACGTTAGGGAAAATCGTCGAATAAACATCAGAATCCACGAGATTTCGCACTTTTCGGCCAAAACCTACCGATAATTCTGCTGTATGGGCGGTTTGAATTACTTTTTTATTAGGAAATTTTCCCAAGAACCAAGAAGGAAGTAAATATGAAGCGAACTCGCTTTTGGTGTGGCGGGGCGGCATGTTGATTATTAACCGTTTACATTCCCCCCTAGCAACTCTCTCAAAAGCCGCAGCCATTCGTACATGATGTCTACCATCCACAAATGTAGGCCAAACCTTTTTTACAAACTTAATAAATCGTTCTCTACATACTTCCTGATCTTTTAACTGCTCAAGTTTTTGCAGTCGTATATTTAAATCCCGCAGATCACTTTCTGGTAATCCAGAAATATTCTTTAATAATGCAGATAAACTAGCCGCATTGGTTTGTTGCGATGCAACATTAGTATTCATTCTAATTCTTCTAATGACGCTGATATGGGCGCAGGTTCTGCTATACCAAGTTCTTCGTCTAAATCAGTCGCAGGTATTACCTCTACGTCAGTAGCACCATTTGTTAATAAACGTTTAATACGTTCCTTAATCTCTGCTTCTAAATCAGCAGAATTTTTATGGGTAATCGTAATCTCACTACGCTCAGTAAATACACCAATATCGCTGTGTTTACCTAAAAGCTCTAAAGCTTTAATCTCAATTTTGGTATCCCCACACGTTGCAAGCTCTACTAGTTTGGCAGTAATAAACTGCCGCGCCTGAACAATATCGGCAAATACTGGGGAATCATACTTAGCAATAATAGTTCGCAGGGTTGCAGCAACGCCACCCTTCATTAAATCTTTTTTAACCCGTCGCGCTGGTAATACCTTGCCAGCTTGCTTGAATAACTCTTCGGCCTTGGCTTGGTCGTTGGGGTCCATCTCTAGTGGCATTCCCAACTCGTGAAGGAGCAGTGCAGTGTCTCCCGCAACAATCATTTTTTCTTTTATATGTTCGGGAACCTCTGCGGAGAGGTCGAAGGGTATGGGCTTATCTGTAGTTGGTTCTATTTTAATCACGGGAATAGGGGCACCGAGATTGAGATGGCTGAATATATATGTAATTAATATTTTTTGCAAGGGGAGGTTGGGACTCCCTACCGGGGGGTGTTTCTATATAAAAGGGGGTGGGGGTGTAAGGAAAAATTTAAATGAGGGGGTGGGACGTGCGGAACAGTATGTATGGGCGTGGCGGGGCCGTCAAGCCAGATCTGGGGGGGTCGGGGTCGGGTAGGGGTTGCGCCTAGCGAAATTACAGTATACGGATTATGGGTCAAATTGTGGTTCAATCTGTTAAGCTCGACCCAAGCCAAGCGAAAAGCGAAGCGAGCAAAACGGGCAAAGCCTACGGGCAATGCAAGGGTGAGCGAAAGCCTACCATCGACCAAGGTTACTGACCACGGACGAGCGGACGGGCAAAAGTAGCAAGCCTACCGAGTAAAAGCGATCCTTAAAAATTTAGAACGATCAGCCGCAAGGCAACTAGCGTGAATATTTCGTTAGCGATCCGCTGATGCCATGCGAGAAATGGGCATTGAGCCACTATCAAGGCAAGAGCAGGAAAACGATAGCAAGGCAACTTGCGCGGGCTCCCGACCAAAGCAATCGGATCGTATCCGTTTGCCCATAGGTTAGTAACGCGTAGGTTGCACGAGTGAGCGCATTATTTTTAGTGTGCTCATCAGTGCAAATAACCCTTGGAGAAAATTATGGAACTTATGAAATATGCCGCTGAAATGCCCGTAGTTGATTTTGCTCCCGCTAAGGTTTTAGTGTCGGGCAAAACCCTTGTTGATAAGAAGCTCAGTGTAATCGAGCAAGCCTCCGGCTTTACCCTTGCTGCCTTGGTTGCTGAGAAGGGTAAGGTCGGCACTGCTGCCCGCAATGGCATGGCAATGGATGGATTGTGTCGGATTGCGTCCGCAACTTTCAATGGTAACTATCGCCCACTTGCTGAATACATCAGCGCACTTACCGGTGAGAGTCTAACCATTGCTAACCGCTCTACCTACGAAAGCCTTATCGATAGGTTTCAGGATCGCATCAACGATCTTAAGGATCAAGGCATGATTTTCAACAAGAAAAAAGGTGTCGTCATCGAGGGCGCAAAGCGCAAAGCCTACTCAAAAGTTATCGCTGCACTCGAAGCAATTCAACAAGCCACTGCCGAAGAATTCGCTCGTCGTAACGCATAAGGATATTACAATGAACCACATCGTAAGAAAAGGCACAATGCCCAAATACCAACCTTCTGCTAACAGTGTAAGACAATGGGAGCGTAGCGCTCATCCATCAAACGCTAGTCGCGGGTTCGCATCAACAAGCGCAAGTGTGCCTGAGTTTGCACGTTCATTTGGGTTTCGACCATTTGGCTTACGCAATAATAGGGTTCAGTAAGAAAGTCTGAGAGTGTCTTACACTCTTTCTTACACTAGTTTTCCTTTTGAAATCAAGCACTTACACCCCTATTGTAAGATGTAAGGCTTTTTTCAGGATTATGCAGGGGTGTGGCAGGGCGAGCCTCTCGCCAAGTGCAGTCACTCCCCTCAATAAATTTTCTTGCAACTCCTATATATATATCTAAATCAATACATTTACTTACAATAGGGGTCTAACTCCTTGATTTTACACGAGAAAATAGTGTAAGACCACTTCTTACACTTACCCCCCTTTTTCTTACATCCTTACATCCCCTTTCTTACTCTGTGCCATGCACACCTGCGCGTGGTGACAATTCTTTTACGTTGTAGTATAATGTAATCTTTTGGAGGCACTATGATCGATGACGATTTTGTTGGTGGATTCGTTGTGGCTATGTTGTTAATCACAATAGTTCTTACATTAACAGGAGTGATTTAGATGGTACGTTTCTTACACTGCCAAGACTGCGGCCAAGACCTCGAAGACCCCATGCACACCCTAGCGGGTTACTGTTGGGACTGCCGAGAGACTGCCGCTATCGAAGCGCGAAAGCATTGGTGCATAGCACCTATGCACAAGAGCAACTACATGTTGATAACCAACCGAGACCTGCTAGCAGGTCTTAACAACAAGGGTGGAATAATCCGCTAACCAAGGAGCAACAGCATGAACGAACAGCAAGTCAAGCAACAGCGCGAAGTCACACTGCAAGAAGCAGCAGACCTGATCGCAACCATCCCACAAAACCGATTCTTAATCCAAGGCGAGCCTGGGATCGGCAAGTCCTCTGTGCTTAACCTCTTAGAAGCAAACCCCAACCTGTCTGCGGACGAGTATGACTTCGTCTACATAGACTGTGCAAGCCTAGACCTTGGCGACACTGCCGCACCTATCCCCAACAGAGAGTCAAAAATCCTAGAGTATTACCCTAATGGTGCATTCAAACTGCACACCGATAAGAAGGTAGTCATCTGCCTCGATGAGTTTAGTAAGGGTGCAGATCCGGTGAAGAACATGCTTCACCCCTTACTCGAAGAGAACAAACCGAGGATGGCAGATAAGTTCCTCAAGGATGGCAGTATCGTATTCCTTACAGGCAACCTCTCAACCGATGGCGTGGGCGACTCACTCAAAGCGCATACCATTCAGCGAGTAACAAGGGTGGACGTACGCAAGCCCTCTGCTGACATCTGGCTACCTTGGGCTACTGCTAACAACATCGCACCAGAGATACGCTCGTGGGTGAACGGACACCCTGACTGTCTAGCATCCTACCGAGACCCTGGGCAGGAGAACAATCCCTACCCATACAACCCACGCAAGCCACACCTCTCGTGCGTCTCGCCTCGCACACTGTCTCGTGCATCTAACATCGTCAAGCGACGACACAACAACACGCACAACGCAGTGCACGTAGCACTTGCAGGTACGGCAGGTGAGGCATTCGCTGATTCGTTCATGGCGTATCTTCAGTTCAGCGATCAGTTGCCGACACGCGAAGCAATACGCACTGACCCCAAGGGTTGTCGGGTTCCTACTGAGTCAGGTGCACAGGGCATACTCGTCTACGGTCTCATGGACTCAGTAGCTAAAGACAACATCGATGCGTACATGCAGTACATCATGAGACTCAATCCCGATTGGGCTGCGTGTTTCTGCATATCAGTAGCTAAAGACCCCATCAAGCAACGCATTGCCTTCAGTAGCCCACTCTTCAGCGCATGGTGTGCTGACAACCAAGACATCCTCTAAACAACAAGTAACAGGAGAGCATGATGACTATTCTTTCTAATGCAGTACTTGTCGAACTCAACATCAGTACGTGGACAGCGTACAAGTTGGACAAACAACAATCCGCGAAGATCGTTGCGGATAACAACGCAACAGAGAGTGACGCTGCCCGCGTCAATAAGAACCTCATGGCAGGTACTTCACTGCTCAAGAACATCAACGACTACGTTGCGAAGGTTCGCGTCTGGCACATAGCGCAGACCCTGCCGTGGGCAGAGAAAGGTCCAAGACTCTTGCCGATGAAGAACTTCTTCAACTACAAGCAGCAACTCAATACGATGGAGACAAACACTGCGGCACTTGTGCGTACATTCTGTGATGCTTACCCTAACCTCGTGTCAGTAGCAGCGTTCAAGCTAGGCAACTTCTTCAACCGCGAAGAGTATCCCGATGTGAGCGAGGTGCTGCGTAAGTTCAGCTTCAGATATACCTTTACCCCTGTGCCGCAAGCAGGGCACTTCATACTTGATACGCATAACGAGTTAATGCAAGAGCTAGCGCAGAACTACGAGACCGAAGCTAACCGCAGGGTAAGCGAGGCTATGAAGGATGCGTGGGGCAGACTGCACGAGACACTCATGCACTTATCAGATCGCATGACCGATGCACCTGCTGAAGACGACAAGAAGAAGCGATACCACGACAGCATGCTGTCTAATGCACACGAGCTATGTGGGCTACTCACTGCGTTCAACATCACATCAGACCCCAAGCTTGAGCAAGCTAGGCAGGACTTAGAACGTGCACTGTCAGGGGTACGCATCGACGACATCAAGCAGAGTGCATCAGTTCGCAAGGAGATCAAGACCAAGGTAGACAACATCCTGGCAGTTAACGATTGGATATAGGAGGTTATATGTTTGCACAAGCACTGACACAAACCGTAGAGCAACGTCTAGCTGCACAGACTAGACGCATGACCAAGATCAACATCGCAATCATGCGAGACAGTAAGTTCGCACTGTGGTCTGGGTTCTTATCACTAGGCAGTATCAAGATCCTTGATAAGGACTTCACAGCAAGGACCAACGGCATCGACGAGGAGTACAGCCTCAGCTTCATCGAGACCCTTACTGATAAGGAGCTAGCCTTTGTCAGGCTACACGAGATGCTTCACAAAGCATTCAAGCATCTCAAGATATATCAGAAGTTGTATAAGGAGGATGCACAGTCTGCTAACAAGGCATGCGACTACCTGATCAACTATCTGCTATGGGAAGCAGATCAACAAGGGCAGACCATCACCATGCCTAAGATCGCACTGTTCGACATCCAGTACAAGGGCATGAACAGCAAGCAGATCTATGACCTGCTACGCAAGCAGAAGCAACAACCCAAGGGACAAGGCACACCACAACAAGGACAAGGTCAAGCGCAAGGTCAGCAGTCACTAGATGAGCACATGTGGGAAGAAGCAGAGGGCATGTCTGACGATGATAAGAAGAAGATCGAAGAGCAGGTAGATGCTGCGATCAGGCAGGGCATCATTGCACATAACAAGAAGAACAAAGGCAATGACGCAGGCAACATGTACCGCACCCTGCAAGAAGTACTCATGCCACAAGTCGATTGGCGCGAGCAGTTGCGAGAGTTTGTTAAGCAAGCATGTCCAACCAAGAGCAAGACATCATGGCGCAGGTTAAATCGTAGGTTTCTAGAACAAGACATCTACATGCCGATACTTGTCGGTGAGAAGATGAAGGACTTGGTCGTTGCAGTAGACACATCAGGTTCGATTGGTGATAAGGAGCTAGGTGCATTCCTTGCTGAGATCAAATCTATCTGTGACGAGGTTCAACCAAGCAACCTGCACCTGCTGTATTGGGACACACGCATCGCCAACCACGAGACTTACACAGAGTCTAACCTCAGCTTGCTAACAACATCGACTAGACCGAAGGGTGGGGGCGGCACTAGTCCTAGCTGCATCGCTAGATATATGAAGGAGAAGCACATCGATGCTGAACTTTGTATCGTATTTACCGACGGGCATGTCGGCACTAGTTGGGGTGGTCCGGCAGGAGATTGGGTATCACCTGTCCTGTGGGCAATCGTGGATAACAAGGATGCGGTTCCGGCTTTTGGGACAGCTATACATATTACATCTGATAAGTGAGAGGTGGGTTATGGATAACACTAGAGCAGTGCTTCAGTTCAGGGGGGAGTATGTGCTTCCTGTTGAGAAAGCAGTAGAAATCATGAGATTGCTATCTGACGCCGAGACTTATGAGCGCAAGTGGCACAGCGGCAAAGACAATGCACCTAGCTTTTATACGCATCACATCTATTCACCAACGGAAAGTAATTTGTCGTTGAGTCTTATGACTAACGGATCGTATGCAATGTTCAAGGCAGCAGGTAACCCTAACAAGGATTGAATATGACTACATACAACGACGCAACGGTAATGCCCATCCCTCCCCGTGAGGATAAATCCATACACACCAAGGTAGATCCTAACTTCGTTCTGCCTGACGTTCACCCTGTGTTTAAGAACGTTACATTTAGAACACCGAAGCTAGAGAAAGATCTTATCGATTACAACGAGAAGCTAAAGCAGCGTGCACGAGAAGACTATGTGCCTAGAACGCTAGGCATAAGACATGGCATGTTGCAGTTGGTCGAGGCACTCGCACTTAAGCGTCCGCTGTGGAGTTTCACAACTACTGACTTCTCAGGAACTTATGGCTTTGTGACTGAGTTTGTTGTGCGCCAAGGTGGTGAAGAGCTAGGCAAGATCAGACATGAGATTGAATACACGGGCGGAAGCGTAACTAAAAAAGACATATACAAACTCTTTAACCATCGTATCAATGAGAAGCTAGACCGTAGAGATCATAAGACCACAGCCAAACTCGACGTAGCCATACGCACTGTGCTTAAGGAGTTTGGTGTAAAGAATCTGACGGAGGTAATTGCTAGCGCAAAGGAAGCTGTTAATAAGACAGTTAAAGACTTCAACTTTGATGCCGAGCGCAAGGCACGAGACACTCAGTGGAATGTACGGTCAGCTCTTATGGAGACCTTGATAGGTAGACCTGATTTGTTTGAACAGTTTAGTTGGTATGAGAAGCTAGGTGCACCTTGCGTAGAGCATACGCAGTATGCAAACATGATGGCTGTTATGAAATCTGACGTAGAAAATCTTGTAGGAGGCAAACTTATAATTCAGCGTGGCGATACGTATATAGTTGTTGACAATGTCAATAACGTGAGTTATACTCATCAAACACTACCTCATGAACTACGGTCTAAGCTTGGCATGCTTAAGCTTGTTGAGCCTGATCAGTTGATAAGTGGTGTAGGTTTCAAATCAAATCAAGAATGTTTCTTTGTCTTTGATCACGAGAGTGCAGAGAAACAACATAACGAGGAATAACATGGCTACAGCAAAGCGCAGGGGCAGACCCCCCAAGGCAGTGCAGGTACAAGCATCAGCAGATGCAGTGCAGGTTGGCGGCAATCACTATAAGAACATGGCCGTGCAACCGTGGGAAGTGATGGAGTCTATGCTTACTTATAACGAGTTCATAGGGTTCCTCAAGGGCAACATGATCAAGTACGCTATGCGGCAGGGTCTCAAAGATCCGCACGATGCCGAGAAGTTCAGGCATTACAGGCAGAAGTATCTTGAGATGCTTATCCCTAAGCCACTAGACTAATGCAAGTCGGGGACCGAGTGCGGTTCCCCAATAAGGAAGTAGGCACAGTAGTAAAGATCGAGAGTAATGACTTAGTCGTCATTGTTCCCCAAACCCCTTGGCCGTTTCCACGTTGGGTTCACTGCACAAGACAAAGCGTCAAGCTAGTACGCACTAGCAAGCAAGACCAACTTAACGACATTGAGGAGGCTCCGTTCTAATGACCGAAGATGAGCTACAAACAATGGAACGCTACATCAAGCTATGGAAGTCCGGCTCCGATGTAACAGCGGTGTGGAAGAAGCAACCAGTTCCCGAAGATAAGAGGAGGGACATGCCGCACCCTGCTCCTACGTGGACACCTCCAAGCGAAGACCCGTACTACTTACGCAAGTGGGCGTTCTACAAATCCCTGTCGGCAAAAACAAACGAGTGAGGAAATCATGGCTATAAAGAAAGTAACAGAAGATACCATTCAGATTATCGAGATGGAAACGCAGACGGTTACGTTTCATGTGATCGGAACTACACCTAAGATCTGCAACCGTATGCCTGAGAAGGCGTGGCAACAGTTGTTGCTTCCCTCTGGTCGCAAGACTGCTGCTGAGAAAGCAGGATCAATGAAGCACGATCCGTTGGTTGAGTATCGCTCATCGCCTTACCGCATGTCATCAGGTGCTGTAACCGAGTTAGCTGTTCTTGCTACGCAGTTCAAAGGTGCGCTACGCAATGCTGCACTAGATATGCCAGGAGCTAAGAAGTCTCAGATTGGTCGGTTAACTTATGTAGAGGGTGAGCGCATCGAGTTGTATGGTGTTCCTAAGATCTTCTCAAGCATTACTCGCTCAGCAGACATCAACAAAACCCCTGACGTTCGCACTCGTGCGATTCTTCCTAAGTGGGCATGCAAGGTTGATATTACTTATGTGCGTCCGGTGTTGAACCATACCGTTATCTCTAACCTCTTTGCTACAGCAGGTATTACGATGGGCGTAGGTGATTGGAGACCTGAGAAAGGTTCAGGCAACTATGGTCGTTGGAAGATTGTCGATGCTGATGATCCTGAGTTCTTAGATATTATTAAGAACGGTGGGCGTGACGCGCAGCTTGAGGCACTTGAGAATCCTGAAGCATACGACGATGAGACCGAGGAGCTGTTGTCTTGGTTCAATGCCGAGACCAAGCGCCGTGGATTGAAGGTAGCCTAACATGGACAGAGCCGCAATCGCTAAGAGGTTAGAAGAGATTGCGGCCCTCCACGGAGGGTCGCTTACACCCGACATCGTAGTAGCAGACGCTAAGAATCCAGGTAGTCCGCTGCATGAATACTTTGATTGGAACCGAGAGTCAGCATCCTACAAGCATTGGTTAGACACTGCACGTAACCTTATTGCATCTGTTCGGGTTGTCATAACGACAGAGAAGGTTGTGATCAAAGCACCTGTTTACTTGAGAGATCCTAGCAAGAAGGGCAACGAGCAGGGATACACCACACTAACCAAAGTTCGCAGTGATCGATCTATGGCAGCAGAAGTTATTAACCACGAGGTCGCTCTGATTATTGCTGCATTGCGTCGAGCCAAGAACGTAGCGCAAGCCCTTGACATGGTGGATGAGATGGAGGGTCTGCTGAGTCAGGTCTTAGCACTAAGAAGTAAGGTGGAGACTTAGGCAGGTCGGGTCGGGATTGATAGGGTTGGGTGCGGTGCGGTGCGGTTCGGCAGGTTGGTAAGGTTCGGTGCGATGCGGTCAGGTTCGTTACGGCTGGGCAGGTAGGGTTATGTATGGTCAGGCGTGGTCTGGTGCGGATGGGTTCGGCAAGGTGTGGCAGGTATTGCAAGGTGTTATGGGGTCTGGCGCGGTCAGTCGCGGATAGGTTGGGCAGGTAAGGTGGGATAAGAATTGGTAAGGTGAGGTGAGGACTGATAAGGCAGGTCAGGTGTGGCGTGGCGCGATGAGGTATGGAGGGATGCGGTTAGGCAGGTCTGGTCTTGTGCGACTAGGTTGGGAGCGGTGTTTGAGGTGTGGTCGGGCATGGTACGGCAGGTTAGGTAAGGTCGGGAGCGAAGCGGAGCGGCGCGATATGTCACGGCAGGTTAGGTGAGGTCGGGATAGGTGTCTTATGACAATTCTGGCAGGTATGGTGAGGTCGGGTGCGGATCGACAAAGTGGGGTGAGGTTGGGCAGGTCAGGTGTGGTGCGGTCGGTTGCGGTACGGTGTGGCGGGGTTGGGCAGGCAATTTATAGGAGGCTATATGGAAGATTTTGACGCAGAACGTGAGCATTTTAGGAAGCAAATGTTGTCTGATCTTAGAGATGATTTTGCTATGGCTGCTATAACGGGCATCCTTGCAGGTAAGTGGGGGCAGATGCCCCAGTTCAAACCGGAGCAAGCATTTGCTGATTTCGCATACCGTGTAGCAGACGAGATGATGAAACGGAGGGAAAAAGAATGAGTGTTATGAACTTAAACAAACCCGCAGAAACTGTATTACAGCCTGTGTTTTATCTGAAGGGCATACCACACTTACCTCATTACTCAACTAAACATATGTGGGTAGGGCCGGGACGTAATGCTCCCTCTTTTTCTACGACTAGCTTAGTAGAGCAAAAAGCAAGACTGAGTGTGATGAGTCTGTGGGAAAGGTATTGGACCAAGGAGGTAAAAGGATGGAAAGCGCTCTGATTTTTCTTGCGGGTTGGTTACTTGGGATGCTTGTTGGTAACGTGCATGGTAGACGCAGCATCATTAAAGAAGCTCAAGCCCTTGTGTCTGAAGCAATTATGGAAATAAGAGATAAGTATGAAACCAAAAGGAATGACGGACAAGCGGTACATTGAACTGCTTGAGAAGAAGTTAGAAGTCTACGAGAAACTACAACAGCGTAGCGAATGGAAAGACCTTGCCAATACAACAATCTTTGCAGAGTCCATGCGGTGGGTTAATTCTTCTATGTTTACAGCAGGCGCAAACTGGGCGCAGCGTAGGTTAAAGGAGTTAAACGGATGAACAATGAACATGTGCTGACCCCCTTGCAACTGAAGTGCATTAACTATGTGAGGGGGTGCGAGAAACCCCCTAACCGCAAAGAGGTTGCACTTTATTTGTCTATTTCTCCCGAAGCTGCTAACGGACTACTAGCAAGACTTGAGTTTTATGGGTATCTAAAAAGCTTTACAGAACGTGGTAAGTCAAAGCAGATGGAAAGGTTCTATGTGTTTGTAAGTATGAAGCGGACTAAGTTTCAATCTGCGGAAAAGCGTAAGAACACTTTAAAGATTAACTTTATGTACAACGATCCGTTTAATTTGTCAGGAGCTAGAGCATGACTAGCCCCCCGTGGAAATTTGCCATGCTTGCCGCATGGCTTGAAGGCTACGCCGAAGGCTTGCCTGACTACTGCACAGCAGAGAAGTTCAAGATCAAGGAGGCTGCTGAGTTGTTAATGGAAGTGTATGAAAACCACATGAAGGAGAGCGAGAAATGGAAAAGAGAGATGACGGATCAGGCATAAGGTGTAACGAGCACCCCGACGCACCTCACGGATTTATGCGTGACGCGTCACATAGCGCAGGCAGATATGTATGTGAGTGTGAGTTTTGGGAACCGCAGGGAGTAAAGATACATGCCGGTCCTTATGGTGAGGCGTGGATTGCTCAAGATGGTCCGTTGCTTACTGACACAAAACCGCTAGAACAAAAACCTGTGGCGTACATAACGGGATTTCATAACGGGCATTGCGTCATCCAACCAACCGACCCCGCTGTTGTTTTGCCTGTTGGTATGGCTTTGTACCGCGCACCGACAGAGTGGGTTGGGCTTACGGATGAGGAAGTGAGCGAGATTATTGGTAAAGAGATTGGTTTTAATTCTTGCTTTGGGCCAGAAGAATCTTTTGCCCGTGCGATTGAAGCCAAACTAAAGGAGAAGAATGGTGGATAAAGACGACATTATCAAGATGGCGAGAGAGGCTGGGTTTATGGATACCGATAAGAATGGTGTTTGGATTACAGATGGTTACTGGGATGATGAACTGCGCCGTTTCGCCGCACTTGTCGCAGCAGCAGAGCGTGAGAAAGTCGCCGCATGGATGATGGAGCGCGGTTCCGCAACAGGCCATGGCGACACGATTGAAGACCTGCTGCACGAGCTTGAGTGGCAGATTCGTGAGCAAGAGCGTGAGGCGTGTGCGAAGGTACCACAAGAGTTCGTGTGCAGCACTGGCCTTTGCCGCTTTACACTCACACAGACCGGCGTAGGCATCGGCGAACGAGGAATGCAGGCATACGAAGAGGCTAAAAAGCGTGGATGGGTAGGCATATCTGACGAGCTGAAATCGCCGCAACCATCAGAGCAAGGGGTGGGAAATGAAACGCGAACTATATGATTTCACTACACCGCCGGACGTACCAAAAGAAGCTGTGACAACGATGTATTACTTCCCGCATCAAACGGCGAGTAGCATGGGATTACAGTCTCGCGCTCCGGCATACAACGACCCGCCTTGCATGGCGGTGCATTACGATACCTATGGGAGATTGTTGTTTACACGTTTTATATTTAAGGACGGTACGTGGAGAGACGCATGAGTATGGGCATTGTTCGATTGAGAATCAAAGCGAAAGAAGATCGTGGGCAGGCTTGCCTTAAATATATGGAGACAAGAACAACTCCGGTGACGCTCAAAGAACTAGCGAGCAAGCTGGGTATGACAACAAAAGCCATATCTAATTCACTGATGCCGCTATTAGATCAAGGACTAATCAAGCGCGAACTCATGAAGCGTCAATCTGTCATTTCTAACAAGCCGGGGTGGGCATACGGCTACGTCGTCACAGAAAGGGAGGTCAAAGAAAAGAAAGCCAAAGCACCCAAGTTCCAATTCCACAACCCATTCAATATAGGTGTAAGGCAATGACCGAGAGAAGAAGACGAGGACCAAATAAAAGCCCAACTCTAATCCATACCAACATACGTTACCCAAAAGAAGTTATTGAGTACTTCACACACAACGGAGTTGGATCTTCGTGCAATATACGTATGCGCAACGCATTGATCGAATACGTAAAGGAAAGAACTCATGGACACCAAGGAACACAAGGTCAAGAAGAAAGTAGTAGAGCTACTGAAGCAGTATGAAATTTATTACTTCTTCCCTGCTACTCATGGCTATGGCCGTTCAGGTGTACCTGACATCATATGTTGTATCCGAGGCTACTTCCTTGCTATCGAGTGCAAGGCAGGAACAAACAAGCCTACCGCCCTACAGCTACGAGAGATAGAACGAATACAGCAAGCAAAGGGTATAGCCTTTGTGATCAACGAAGACAACATCGAAGAGCTACACACTACTATTAAAGAGATACTGCGTACATGAATATATTAACGGTAGACATGGAAACGTACTATGACCGCGAGTTCTCTTTATCCAAGATGACAACGGAAGAGTACATACGCAGCCCTAACTTTGAGGTGATCGGGGTAGCAGTTAAAGTCGATGGGGAGGACACTGAATGGTTTACTGGTACGTATGAACAAACAAAAAGTTTTCTACAGAAATTTGAATGGCGCAACTCTCTTGCAGTTGCTCACAATGCTATGTTTGATGCCGCTATTCTTACTTGGCATTTTGGTATTAAGCCTCGTGGATGGATTGATACACTCAGTATGGCGAGGGCGATACATGGTACAGAGGTGGGGGGTAGCTTGGCGGCATTGGCGAGGCACTACCAACTCGGAGTCAAAGGCACGGAAGTCCTCGACGCGCTAGGTAAGCGCAGACTAGATTTCTCTCAAGAAGAGATCGATAGGTACGGAGATTACTGCATCAACGACGTTGACCTGACGTACGACTTATCGAAGTGCTTGACCGAAGGGTTCCCGCACATGGAGATGCGGTTGATCGACCTGACTATTAAGATGTACTCAGAGCCTGTGCTCGTGCTAGACAAGCCCGTACTAGAAGAACACCTAACAAATGTTAGGAAGAAAAAAGAAGAGCTGATGTCTAAGGTTACGGTAGACAGAGCAACACTGATGAGCAACCCTCAGTTCGCAGATACGCTAACAAGCCTTGGTGTTACGCCACCTACAAAAATCAGCCCGACGACCGGTAAAGAAACACTAGCCTTAGCTAAGAATGACGAAGAGTTTAAGGCGCTGGCGGTGCATGAGAACCCTGAAGTGCAAGCTCTAGTCGCTGCAAGGCTTGGGACTAAGTCAACCCTAGAAGAGACTAGGACAGAACGCTTTATCGGAATTGCAGATCGTGGGCGCATGCCTGTGCCACTCAAGTACTACGCAGCACATACAGGTAGGTGGGGTGGTGCGGATAACCTTAACCTACAGAACCTACCAAGAAAGTCTTTGCTGAAGCATGCGATTCGTGCGCCCCAAGGCTACGTGATGATCGACTCAGATTCATCGCAAATCGAAGCGCGAACGCTTGCGTGGCTAGCAGGGCAGTGGGACTTGGTCGATGCCTTCACTCGTGGGGAGGATGTATATAGGATCATGGCATCTGCTATCTACGGTAAGGCTGTGGATGAGATAACCACTGACGAGCGGTTCGTAGGTAAGACCACAATCTTAGGTTGCTTTGGTGCTGACACTAAAGTATTGACTGACAACGGGTGGAAACGTATAGTAGATGTATTAACTACGGATATGGTGTGGGATGGTGAAGAATGGGTGAAGCATCAAGGGGTGATACCCAAAGGAATGAGGTGGACGATAAAAGCTTACGGGATAGATGCCACACCGGAACACGAAATTCTGACGGGACATGGATGGCGGGAGTGGTCCGAGGTAGTTACAAACCCTACCCTTTTCCAATCGGCTTTAAACAAGGTGAACTTACCGTCATCGATTGGCAGCAGCATGTTAAGAAAACGGGTAGATCTGCGGGTTGGCACCCTGTCGTACGATGCACTTGCGGATGGGAAGGGAAAGTTGATCGGTATAACTTCAAAGCTAAACGCACTACTAGGTGTAACGCCTGTGCTAAGGAGTCATCCACAAACACACGCAAAAAATACTGGGGGTACGAAGCGATACTACCCGACATGCAACATAGGCAACGACTACTCAGCCGAATTGCAAGCGTTATTTCAAGATGCCATACAAAAACTTGTAAGGTTTACTCACACTATGGCGGCAGGGGTATCGAAGTTTATGAACCTTGGCGTACAGACAGAGGGGCTTTCTTACGCTACCTCATATCACTGCCAAATTGGGAAGACCCCCAAAGAGATCTGGATAGAATCGACAACTCAAAAGGTTATGAGCCTAACAATTTGCGGTTTGCTACTAAATCAGAAAACGCGAAAAATAAACGGCGCGTCTCTGAACTTGAAAAACAAATTGCAGACTTACGATATAGCTTACGCAGGGCCGAGGAACAGATTCACAATTGCGACAGATGCCGGACCTCTTATAGTCCATAACTGCGGCTATGGCATGGGGGCTAAGAAGTTTCAGGCTCAGCTTAAGAGCTTTGGTGTAACGCTGCCAGAGGCAGAAGCACAGCGCATCATCACAGTATACAGGGAGACTTACCCCCAGATCCCCATGCTGTGGAAGGACTGCCAACGGGCGCTCGTCGCAATCATGATGAACCAGATGACTGCGATAGGGGTGTTGACTGTCGAGGGCGGTAAGGGTGTTGCATTACCTAACGGCTTATACATAAAGTACCCCAACCTGCGGATACATGTTACGCCCGAAGGTAAAGAAGAGTTCGTGTACGACACGAAGAAAGGGAAGGCAGTCATACCCAATCGCATCTACGGCGGGAAGGTAACGGAGAATGTCTGCCAAGCTTTGGCTAGAATCATCATAGGCGAGCAGATGTTACTGATCGCTAGGCGGTATCGTGTAGTGATGACCGTGCATGATGCCATTGCTTGTATAGCACCAAAGGAAGAGGCAGAAGTTGCCAAGGCATTCGTCGAGCAGTGTATGCGGATGCGTCCAGATTGGTGTGAGAAGCTACCGTTAAATTGTGAAGCAGGGTATGGGGAAACTTATGGAAGTTGTTGATTTTGTTGATTATTCTGAAAGCTTGATTAGGGTTGAAAAAGTACTTGCACAATTGCACGATCTGTTGCTTAATAGGAAGTTTCAGGAAGCCACAGAGCTTTGTCCGGTTTTAATTACAGAAGCCAAGCTGCTTGTTAATAGTGTAAAGATTGCGAACCAAAACAATGAAACCTATCAGTTGGTCGTACAGCAGCCTAAAAACATTCCAGCAGTGCCCACGTAAGTACTACCATCTTAAGATCAAGAAGGATGTACAGGATAAGGGTAGTGAAGCGACACTGTATGGCAAGGAAGTGCACAAAGCAGCCGAGGACTACATCAGAGATGGTGTAGCACTACCCGAACAGTTTGCGTTTATCAAAGGCATGCTTGACTCGCTGAACCGAATCGAAGGTACGAAGCACTGCGAGTATGAGATGGGGTTGCTGAAGAAGGGAGACTCGCTCTCCCCCTGCGGTTTTAATACAAAGGGGTTTTGGTGGAGGGGCATCGCTGACTTGCTAATCGTCAATGAAGAGAAAGGTGTAGCGCATCTCGTTGACTACAAGACAGGTAAGAACGCCAAGTACGCAGACACACAACAGCTAGACGTATTGGCAGCGGCAACCTTCATTCACTTCCCCAAGATACATACGATCAAGTCCGCGTTGTTGTTTGTTGTTAGTAACGAGTTTATACAGAAGAAGCACACCGCTGACATGGTTGACGACTATCTAGCACCGCAGCAGCAACAACTTGCTAGGCTTGAAGTAGCGATTGAGAACGATACATGGAACCCAGTGACTAGCGCACTGTGCCGATTCTGTCCGGTGACTAGCTGTGAACACAACACCAAGGGGAACTAATCATGCCATACGTTAATAAACCCAGACCGTACAAAAAAGAATATCAGCAACAACTAGCAAGAGGAGAGAAGGACGAGCGCAGGGTGCGTGAGAGGGCAAGAGATCTGATTGATCGCAACGGTAAAGATGCTAACGGCAACGGTAAAGCTGATGTGCGTGAAGGCAAAGACATTGACCACAAGCGCCCCATTACCAAAGGTGGTGGTAACAGCAGAAGTAATTTACGCATCACAACCGCTAAAGCTAATCGATCATTCAGTCGCAACAGTAACCATACTATAAAGAAGAACGACTAGCATGGAAGTGATCGACAACAAGGCGCTACTAGTAAGGACTAAGCATCCTGAACGGATAACAGCAGCCATAGAAAAGAGTAAGGTAGTAGGGCAAGAGGACGGTGTGTATGAGGTTGCAGTTAAGTGGGGGTTGAACGAAGCCCAACTGCTTAATCAGTTCATCAAAGGTGTTCCATCTCCCATATCAAAGAAGTACGATTGGCCCGGACAGTTCACACCCTTCGATCACCAGAAGACTACAGCAGAGTTCTTAACGCTAAACCGCAAGGCGTTCTGCTTCAACGAGCAAGGCACAGGCAAGACTGCATCTGTCATCTGGTCTGCTGACTACCTCATGAAGCTTGGACTTGTGCGTAGGGTGTTAGTTGTATGCCCACTGTCTATTATGAAGTCGGCATGGCAAGAGGATCTGTTCAAGTTTGCAGTACATCGCACATGCAACGTAGCCTACGGAACCCTTGCGCAAAGAGTTAAGGTAGTGAACAGTTGCGCTGAGTTTGTTATTACAAACTTTGAGGGTGTAGAGATCATCGAAGATGCACTGACTAACGATGGCAAGTTTGATCTGATCGTGATCGACGAAGCTAATGCTTATAAGAACGTCAGCACAAAACGATGGAAGGTCATGAAGCGCGTATCAGATCGCGCCAAATGGTTATGGATGTTGACAGGTACGCCAGCAGCACAATCGCCTGTTGATGCTTACGGATTAGCAAAGCTAGTCAACCCAGACAACACACCGAAGTTCCTTGGTTCTTTCCGTGACAAGGTCATGCAGAAGGTTACGCAGTTCAAGTGGACCCCTAGACCTAACGCAGAAAACATAGTGCATCAAGTGCTACAACCCGCAATCAGGTTTGAGAAAAAAGATTGTATCGATCTGCCTGATGTTATGTACGTAGAACGTGAAGCACCTCTCACGCCACAGCAGCGCAAGTACTACAAGATCCTCAAAGATCAGATGATGATCTCTGCGGACGGAGAAGATGTTACCTCTGTTAACGCAGCAACAAACCTGAATAAGCTGTTACAGATTTCAGGTGGCGCAGTCTATACGGACAATAGAGAAGTTATAGAGTTTGACGTATCCAACAGGATACAAGTGATCGAAGAAGTTATTTCTGAAGCTAGCCATAAGGTTCTAGTATTTGTGCCTTTCACGCATACCATCGAGCTACTGCAAGTGTATCTGACCAAGGCAGGTATTACATCAGACGTAATCAACGGTGCGGTGTCGGTTAACCGCAGAGCTGCAATCATCAAGAACTTCCAAGAGCAACCCGACCCGCGAGTACTCATCATTCAACCACAAGCAGCATCACATGGCTTGACGCTAACCGCTGCTAACGTAGTGATATGGTATGCACCTGTGACATCTGTAGAAACCTACCTGCAAGCAAACGCCCGAATTAATAGACCGGGGCAAAAGAATACTATGACTATAGTACATATAGCGGGTAGCCCCGTAGAGCGCAGACTTTATAACATGCTCAGAGCTAACATACACGTTCACTCACGTATCGTTGATTTGTACAGTCAAGAGATGAAAGAAACTTGACAAAGTCAAATTAGTGTTTTATAGTTAGACCTCAAAACAACCAAAAGGAGAGTAGCATGGATGAGGGCATCCAAGACCTTGTGTCCCCTGAAGAAAAGCAAGCAGTCCCTGTGGACAAACTTGCAGGCATCTACATCAAGATTCGAGACGCTCGCGCAAAGCTGAAGTCTGATTACGAGGCTCAAGACACCGAGCTTCAAGAACAGATGGATGTGATTGAAGAGCAACTTCTTGAAGCTTGTAAATCAATAGGTGCTGACAGTATCCGCACAGCAGCAGGTACTGTGATTCGTAGTGTGAAGAGTCGGTACTGGACTAATGATTGGGACAGTATGTATAACTTTGTGCGGCAGCATGATGCGTTCGGGTTATTAGAGCGACGTATTCACCAAGCCAACATGAAGCAGTTCATTGAAGAAAATCCAAGTTTGCTGCCGATGGGTCTGAACACCGACAGTCGTTACAGCATTGTTGTCCGTCGTAGTAAGTAACCAAGAGGAACCTATGTCAAACGTTACAGTATTTCAACAAGAACTTCCCGACTTCCTTAAGAATGCCGAAGTCGATGAGATGACCAAAGCCCTTGCAGGGGGTACACAAAACCGTCGCATCTCCATTCGTGGTGGTCGCTTTCGTCTCGTTATTAACGGCGAAGAAGTATCTAAGACTGATAAGCCAGAACTCGACATCATCGTCGCTGCTGGTCGTAAAGAAAACTCACGCATTTTCTATGCAAAAGCCTACAACCCTAAAGAGATCACACCTCCTGATTGTTGGTCAGATGACGGTATAACCCCACACGCCAAAGCTGAAAACCGTCAGGCTAGTACCTGTGCAGACTGCCCCCAGAATATCGCAGGGTCAGGATCAAACGGCACTCGTGCATGTAGATACCAAAAACGTTTAGCAGTTGTTCTTGCTAATGATCCAACCAATGGGTTGTTTCAGTTGACGCTGCCTTCGCAGTCGATCTTTGGTAAAGGCGATATGGATTCGATGGGCTTTGACCAATACGCTAAGTATGTTGCAGGTAACGGCAAGAGCATCAATACAGTCGTGACCCGCATGTCCTTCGATGGCGATAGCGATGTGCCTGTGCTTAAGTTCCGTGCAGTAGGTTATGTGAACCGCGAGCAGTATGAGTCGGCACTGGAGGGTGGCAAGTCAGCGGAAGCGCAGCGCATGCTGTCGTCTACCGTAGCGCAGATTGATAGCGTCAAGGCACTCCCCAAAACTCAAGCTGCACCTGCACCGGCTAAAGTTGTTGAACCCGAAGAACCTGTAAAGCGTCCAAATAAAAAGCTTGAACCTGCTGAGGTTGCTGAGAAGAAGCGCGATCTGTCTGCCGTGTTGGATGCTTGGGGTGACGATAACTAAAATGGCTATCGGCTACAGTCAGCAGCTTATCAGTGACAACAAAGCCGCAGACAAACGGAAGATTGGGGTCTTACTTGGTAGGGTGTGCATCAAGCACAAGGTTTCTGTAGCGGACGTAGCAGCGTATTTCGGTGTCAGTAGGCAAACTGTTTACAACTGGTTTAGAGGCACCGAAGTACGCTATCACTACAGAGAATTAATGAGCCGCTTCATTAATAGTTACCAATGACCGCCAGGAGATCCGTGGTATGTCGGCGCTTGAGTTGTTATCTGCGGTGCATGCACCGGATGGGTGGCGCTGTGTAGTAGGTATTAAGAATAAGAAAGTCATCAAGAAATTTGTTGAGTCTGCTGAAGAAGTTGTACAGGCAGGGCAGCAGTTAGTTGACGATGGATTCGATGCCTACTTCGCCTGTGCTACGTTTGAGCAACCAACAACAAGATCAGGAGATAACACAAAAGAGTTTCGCGCTTTATGGTTAGACATAGATTGCGGTGAAGATAAGCCCTATGCAGATCAGAAGGAAGGCATAGCTGCGCTCAAGAATTTCTGCAAGGAAAATTTTTTAGCAAGACCCACACTCGTTAATAGTGGGCGCGGCATCCATGCGTACTGGACATTCAAAACTCCAGTGTCTCCTGCGGAATGGCAACCTGTTGCTGATAGGTTAAAGGCTTTATGTGAAGAACAGTTTTTTAGCGCAGACCCTGCGTGTACAGCAGATAAAGCACGGATCTTGCGTCTGCCGGATACAAAGAACTTCAAGGATGAAAACAAACCGCTTGATGTAGTACTGCTGTATACGAGCGAGCCTGTAGATTTCTTTGAGCTTCGGCAAGCCCTTGGCGTTCTTGTATTTAAGGAAGAAATACCAGACTTCATACCGCGTCATGTCAACGAGCTGACCAAAGCACTAATTAACAACCGTGAGTATTATTTTAAGAACATTCTAGTTAAGACAGATATAGGGCATGGATGCAATCAGATAAAGTTTTTGTCGGAGAATCAGAAGGATGTTAGTGAGCCGCTGTGGAGGGCGGGGCTGTCAATAGCCCAATACTGCGACGACAGGGATGTGGCGATACACGCCATATCAAAACATCACGAAGAGTATGACCCTGACTCAACAGAGAAGAAAGCAAACCGTATCAAAGGACCGTATCAATGTTTGACGTTTGAGAAGTTCAATCCAGGTGGATGCGAAGAGTGTCCGCACAAAGGCAAGATCAAGTCTCCGATCATGTTGGGCATTGAGATTGCCGAAGATACTGTTAAGGAAATTGTAGAAGAGGTTGAAGACGATGCGCCTCCGATTATTCACTCCGTACCAGACTACCCTTTCCCATACTTCCGAGGGAAAAACGGGGGTGTTTATAAGCGTCCGGTCACGGAGGAAGAGGAAGCGCAGCTCGTCTATGAACATGATCTTTATATCGTCCGAAGGATGGTGCACCCCGTTGACGGAGAGATGGTCGTATTCAGGCTTCACCTTCCCCAAGATGGGATGAAAGAATTTTCAGTACCGCTAACCGCAGTTGTAGTCAAAGAAAAATTAAGAGAAGCCCTTGCAGAAAGGGGAGTAGCAGCAACGCCAAAGCAGCAGGAGTCTTTACTCGGCTACATCATGGCTTTCGTTAAAGAACTTCAGGTAAGTAAAAAGGCAGACAAAATGAGAACTCAATTCGGGTGGTGTGATAGCGACAGTAAATTTATTATTGGCGATAGAGAAATATCAGCATCAGGCATCCACTATAGTCCCCCTTCAACAGCAACCGATCACTTCGCGCCACACATGATTGCTATGGGGGATTTTGATAAGTGGAAAGAGTGCTTCAATATTTATGCGAAGGAAGGTTTGGAACCCTATGCTTATGCTGCGTTAACAGGATTTGGTAGCCCCCTACTAAAGTTCACAGGGATTCGCGGTGCTGCTATCAACCTAATCAGTGGAGACTCTGGGCCTGGAAAGTCCACGATTCTTCGTGTCATCAACAGCATCATTGGCAAACCCACAGAGCTTATGTCAATGTGGAAAGACACGCAAAACTCAGTGTCTCGCAAGTTAGCAATCTTTAACAACCTTTGTCATACCTACGATGAGATCACTAAGGTTTCTGCTGAAGACATGGGGTCGCATCTATACCAAGTAACTCAGGGGCGTGATAAAGAACGAGCGCAAGCTAGCGTTAACCAACTCAGAGCAAACCACGAGCGGTGGGAACTTATTGAGATCATGACTTCCAACGCAAGCTTGTACGATAAATTGCAGATTGCACGAGACTCAGTAGATGGCGAGATGATGCGTGTCTTTGAGTATGTGATCTATAGCAGCGGGATCGATGAGCAGTATGCCAAGCATATGTTTGATGTGCAGCTTGAACAGAACTATGGACATGCCGCAGATATTTACTTCTCTTACCTAGTCAACAACCTTGACTATGCCATCAACACTGTGCGCACCGTCCAAGCCAAAATTGATAAAGAAGTTAAGCTGACTTCCCGTGAGCGATTCTGGTCAGCACTTGTGGCTTGTAATATTGCAGGGGGCATACTGGCGAAAGAAGTAGGGCTGCACGACTATAGTCTTAAGAACATATATCAGTGGGTAACTCAGCAGATCCATCAGTTGCGTCAGCATGTCAGACCACCCTTGACTAACGCTGCGGGAGTGATTGGTGACTACATCAATCGGCACATGCAAAATATTCTGGTTGTTAATGCAGAAGTAGATGCGCGGACTAACATGGCATCAGCACCCTTAATAGAACCCAAAGGTCCGCTGTATATACGCTACGAACCAGATACGAAGCGCATGTTTATTAACGCCAAACACTTCAGGGCTGACTGCGCCAAAGCTCAAATTACCTATAGGGAACTTACTCGTAAGTTGGAAATGGACAAGGTGCTCTTGGATACTGAAGTAAAGCGCATCACGAAAGGCATGAAGATCACAGCGCCACCTGTCTACTGCTTGATTTTTGACTGCGCTAACAGCAACTTCTTCGATGTAGAAGAATTAATGAACGTACCCGCTGATGCTAGTGCATGAAGTAAATTTCAATATCAACTGGCGCAAATTTGTGCGGGGGAGTTCATTCTTTATCCCCTGCCTCGATTGCACAGCCGCTAAGGTTATAGTCCGTAAGGAGACTAGGCGGTTGAAGTTTAAAGTTGTTATGAAGACAGTTATAGAGGAGGGTATTCAGGGTATTCGCGTTTGGAGAGTTTAGCTGTATACTCCGCGCTGTAGTTCCATGCTGTCTCCTCGACTCGCAACGAGTCCTTCATCCCCGCCTCCCTGCGGGGATTTTTTTACTCTTTAGCTCTAAGCTCTAAGAGTTCGCGGCGGTTCATCGGGTTAGCAATATACAACCCTTGGTCTACGACACGTTCTTGCCTACGCCGTGCTTGATCAGATTGGATGATGTTGTTAGGCAGGATGCGACGATTGGGAAACTTCTTATTGTATTTCTGGATGTCTTCCATCACATCATCAAAGTCTTCGTCGGATATACCGCGCCGCGCATAGACCGCACGTTTCAACAACTCAGTGCGCTCTTCTTCCCGTTCCTGCTCAAGTTTCTTAAGTTTGTAGTTTTCGGTTTGCTTTGCGGATACTTTGATCGGTGCAAAGCCAATACTCTGCATCGCAATGTCCATCCAATCGAGGTCTTCCTTAGCGACAACCTCGTAGCCTTTCGGAGTTTTTACTCCTTCTTCTTTAAAGCGATATGCCTTAACTGGCTGGCGTACGATTGAAGGTAGCATCGTCTCAATAGCACGTTCGGTCTGCCCTTCTCTAAACCTGTCATACGCACGTTGAGCATTTTCATACAGACCAAAGCTTGGACCGAGCAACCCTTTGAACTCCCAATCGGGGAAGAATAGATCGTTGAGTTTGACTCGTGCGTTGAAGTCTGCACCTGTTAGTCCAGTAGCCGGACCCATAGCGACATAGGTTGCTACGTTGGCACCAAAGTTTTCAGACAGATATTTTTTAAACCAAAGATCAAATCCGTACTTACGGATCTGGAAGGCTGCACTATCTTCGTCATCGTCATCATCACCATAGGCACTTAATACTTTCTCTACGACAGTAGTGATAACCGTGTACAACGGGAAGCCTGTCACCCCTGCAAACATACCTGTCATACCCAACGTACCAAAGAATCTAATAGCAGCTTGGTTACGCAATGTAGGATCTTTCCAATGTTTTAGGATGTTTATACCGTTAGTCGCAAGATAAAACGCCGTATTTTGGGAAAACTTCTTAAATTGGAAGAGCGTACGGCCAACAGGCCCACGGAAATACCGTGGCGTATCAAAGAGCGAGTAGTCATACATTGCATCGTGCGTCAGATCTAAAGCCTTTTTCATAGCTTCTTCATGTGAAAGATCTTGCTGTCGCCCGATACGGTACGCAGTCATTGCCATCATTTCTCGTGGCAATTGTTCTGTCATTGAGAACATCGTAGAGATAGCATCTGTAGCAAACTGCACAGGCACTTTCAAAATGTTAGGGTTTGTAGCCTGTTCAGACGGAGATCGCACAACATTAAGAAGGTCCATCGAACGATTGAAAGAGAAAAGGTTGTCAGCCGCAAACTCATCGTAGGCTTTAATTTCATCAGGCTTAGTCAAGGCGTTACGTATAGAAGGCATAACATATTCTGTCTTACCATCAACCTTGCGACGGAACCCAACCTCTTTGTACACATTCAGGAACCGCAGCAGTTCTATGTGCACAGCCTTAGCGCCACCAGGAGTCTTGCCGTATTCAGCAAGTAATGTGGGGTAGCCAAACACAGGCAATGAAGTCATGTTTGTCAGGGCAGACGAGATCGAACTCATGTAGTAGAAGAAGTTAAACGTCGAGAGTCCGTTGGCTGCAAAGTTCAGGATTGAGTTTTCGTTCTTAACATTAACAACAGCATCGAAGTCATCTGCAACTTCTTCAATATAGGTTCTGTACTTAGCAGAGTCTGGGTCATCTTTGATGGACTCTTTTGCTTCACTTATTCCGTTAACGATCTGTGGTTGGAACTCCATCTTGGCAAGTTGGTTGGACATACGGAAACCCGCAGTGCCAAAGTTACGCAACGCATCTGCACTAAAACCTGCTGTATTTTTACGATGGATAAACTGTTTGCGGAAGCTTTTCTCCGGCAACGTCAGCAGGTACATCTGGTAGATCTCATCCTTGATCGCAGCCTTATCGGTATCAGTGCCTAATTTATCTACCGCTGCGAGAACTTCTTTTAGCTTTGTTGTATCGGCAAAACTTTCTTCCATCATGCCGCTTAACTGATCACCACGCTTAAAGGTCTGGTCATCGTATAAATCTTTAGCAGGCTTACCCATCTCCTTAGCCCTACGCAGGGCAAACCGATTGCGCTCCGAGGCAGACTCAAACATATAGAACTCCATGTCCTTGCCTTTGCCTACACGCAACCAGTTCTCTCCATATCTCATGAGAGGGAAATAAGGATAAGCAACCTTGTCTGTCTCAAATTCTTTTTTGAGCAACTCCATAAATTTAGTTTTTTCTGCGTCTTCTATGCCCATTACTTCAATACGTTTCTTTAGCAGCTCTTTGTATTGCTCGTATTGTTTAGCATAGTAGTTACGCACATCAACATAGATCTTGCGCCCAGGTTCGCCAAGTTTTTCCCACAGATCATCCAGAGTATCTGACTGAGGCGTAGACGCAAGACGATCTTTACCGGGAATGCTTGGATCTATACCGTTAACCGTAGCCAAGTGCATGATCGTGGCAAGCAACTGACTTTGCTCTCTGTCGTTGCGCTGAAGCTTTAGCCAAGGCTTCATGATGCCTTTCATCTCATCAAGGTACTGCTGACGCTTAGCGTTGAACTTCCTACCAAGATCCACGACACGGGTAAGCGCAGGGACTTTATCTTTAACAAGCTTAGCAATCTGACTTGGGGTAAGTGCACCGATTAGATGTTTACGCGCACCTGACATACCCCCTTCGATAACAGCACCAGCAAGTTCAGCCTGACTAGACACATCCATGCCGTTAGCAATAGCTTGATCGAGAAGCGACACGCTCGGACCTTGGCTGCGCGGAGTACGGATTACATCATTGGCGTATTTGACTTGCACTTCAGCAGCAGTTTGAACATCTTGCTTTTGGCTAAGTAGTTCTAATTCTCTAAGGGCGCTTGCCAAGTCTCCCTTCTGCAAAGCTGTATCTGCGGCTTCAGTAGTTGGCAGCAGCGTTTCACTTACTTCGATTAAATTAATTAATGCAGATTCAGAGTTTTTATTTAAACCTAACAACTCTCGTATGGCGCTGGCGAATTTACCAAATAGACTGACATTAGTTTTACCGAACTGTACAGATTTCAAAAAAGCTTGGAATTTGGGGTCAGTCATCCCATAAGTAAAAAATTCATCTAGGTTAGATAAAACTTCACCCTTTTCTACTATGTCCTCAATATTTAACGAAGCTTCAAGTTGTTCGGGAGTAACAGAATCTGGTTTTGCTTGCGCCGTAAGATACGCCTTACGAGCAGCATCTTTTAAATTTTCTAACTTACGTACGGCAGCAGCTCTAGGATCTGTTGAGTTTTTGTCTTTGGCTAAGAGGTCTTTACCTTGCTTAATTCTTTCAGAAGAGCCTACATGTATTAACTCATGCAACACAGTCCTGTTATTTACACCTTGTTTTAAATTACCGTATTTAGCACCTACAACATAAACAGAACCTTTTGATAAAGGGTTGCCTAGTATGTCTGCATTACGAATGTATATACCTTTGGCATCTTCTTTTATAAATCTATCGCGGACTTTTGTATCTTTATGATCAGTATCTACAATCGTAAAAGGTACGTTTCCAACAAGATTAATGAGACGTTTTGCTAATACGTTCTCAAACCCGTTTTCTTTAGTGGAATTAATAATAGCCTTAGCTGCGTCTTTAGCAGTAACATTAGGCTTAGTACGCAGATTGTTTATGGCATTGTTAGTATTTGCGTTTGTAATTTGCTTGCTTTGAGCTTGCTTTAGTATTTCTGGCTTCTCAAACACACGCTTTTTCTTCTTAACAGTAACAACGGGCGCAGGGCCAGTGGGCTGTGCTGTTTGCACAGGTGGCGCTTCTTCTGCTAATTCAGTGATCTTTTGTTCGATGTCAGGAGCAGGCGCAGCCCTAGCACCTTCAACTCTAGTCTTTATGAGATTCCGTATATCCACAGGCGCACGGTTGAACTGCGCTTCGGCCATTCCTTTAATGCGAGTAGTTGCAAGCTGAGGTCTCGTGCTGAGGTCATACAGAACTTCAAGCGCAGGGTAAATGCTCTCATAAAAGTTTTTACGCAAAACAGCCAACGCTTCGGGGTTAGATGTTTTTGATTTAAGAATATTGTCGAGTGTCCGCTCTTCAAACAGAGTCTGGTAGGTTTTCCTTGGGCCTTCGGGTGTTTCAGGTCTTGGACCGAAGAACCTATCAAGTTGAACAGCAAGACCTTCCTCGCCAGTATCAACGCGCTTCTTAGTAGAGGTAATCAAACGCTCTAAGAAATTAAGAACACTAGTCCAATCTTTTTTCTCTGCGGCCTTAGTAGCTCTTTCTTCTTCAGTTAGCTTAGGCTTGGGACCACGTTTAGCAAGAGGCTCGGCTGCAACTCCAGTGACGCTAGCAATAGCATCTCGTAGCGTCTTACCTACAGGCGTTACTACACCGTCATCTTCCCGCACCCACATATTGTCTCTACGGATGATTTGAACCTTATCACCATTAGAGAGTTCTAAAGTCTTTACGTTTTCTCCGGCTGCATTCTTACCGCTAGGCTGCTTGACAACTTTAGGGGGCTCGGTTGTTGTGGCAAATTCTGCCACTTCTGTTCCTTCAACAGGCGCTGCTGCTCCCTCTTCTTTTGCTTGCTTGGCTTCGGTGGGCGTAGTGGCACTAGGGGTTCCTTTTTGTTTGTTAACTTCAGCATCAAATGCGCGATCGGCTGCATTCAGTAAAGCATCCCAATCATCGCCCTCTTTAAATCCTTCTTCTACTAGCGTATCCGCCATGTTCGTGCGGTAGGAATCTAAAGCGGCATCAAGGTCTCCACCGTATTCACCGAGTTGGTCAAATGCAGTACTTGCGTTTGTACGAGCAATTTGTTGAGCCTTAGCTTTTTTAGCTTCAAATGCTGTGGCACTGGGGGTTTCCTTTTTTGGTTGGCGCACCATTGCGCCATCTGATTCCTGCACAAATCCGTTACGAGAATACCAACTAATTAGATCATCTTTTTTTAAGTCGCCTGAAGCAGCAGGCATTAGTACAAGTTGTTTATTGTTAGCGTCTGCCCAATCAGTCATTGTCTTTAATACTTCAGACGCACGACCCTTTTGGCCTCCTGCTTGCCTATCAATACCGGTAATCATTACGGCACCGACTCTGGAAGGGTAGTCTTCTCCCATGTCGCTATCTGCTGTAATTCCTTTTGTACCGGCTAAAACCGATTCATTAAACGCTATACCTCGACCTTTTTCATCTATGTTTACTATCGCTGGTTTTTGTTTTGGTTTTTCCTCTATTGCACCGGATGGTGCCTCTTCTCTTCGTACAGGTTCTTCAGCAGCAGGTGCAGCGCGTTCCACTCGCTCGGTGACAGGTGGCTCAACTCCTCCGGTGGGTACTGCTCCAGCGGGTTCGCTAGGAATTGGAACGCTTTCTCCACCTGCCTGTTCGATAGTTTTAGCAACATCTTCGACCTCCTTCGCGGCTTTGGCTTGAACTTTAGCAATCTCGGCCTGTGCTTGTTCGACTTCTCGGTCATTTTTTTCCTCTTCCGCTACTTGTGCAGCAGCTTGAATTTTGGCTTTGTCAGGATCTACACCTGCGGCTATGTACTCATCAGTAAGCTCATCAACCCGTGATGTCATAGCATCAACTTCAGCAGAAGCTTCAGCGACTTTTTGTGCGGGTGTTTCAGGGGCAGCGGGTGGTTCGTCTAACTTTTCTGACACTGCTTGCTGTGCAGCAGTCAATACATCCGCAGCAGAGGGTGTTTCTCCAACAAGCTCACTAGCTCTACCTGCAACTGCTTCGGGACTAACCGCAGCGGCTTGAGTTTGTAGTTCTTTCTTAGCCTGCTCTGCGTCAATCCTATCTTGGAGTTGTTTGATCTGCTCGTCACTAGCACCAGAGTCACGGGCTATGCGAACGGCTTGACGTAAAGACAGCCCGCCGCCCACTACAGCACCGGCAATACCTTCCATCGTACCCGCAGCAAACACACCACGCATCGTTGGCGTTTCAGCCATTGACTTTATATTTTGTTCTTCTCCTGCTCGTTGTAACGCAATATTTTCTGCACCTTTAGCTTGCGCGGCTTGCAATACTTCAGGTATGCCTTCAGCTCCTGCACTTTTAATTACAGTTTTTGCAGCGGCTTTAGCTCCAGTTTTAGGAACTTCTGTTACTGCTTGTTTGGCAGCAGATTCAGCAGCTTCTTTTGCAACTGTTCGGCTTACAATTTTTTTAATAAGATCTTTTTCAGCCCCTGTACCACCTGCAAATATCCCTAACCCCCCGCTAAGAGCAATCATGTCAAGGTTTTTGCCGCCATATTCTTGCGCTTCAATAGCAAGTTTTTCTGCTCTGTCTTCTGGTACACCATTTTCTTTAAGGGCTTTTTTTACTTCGCTATATATGGCACCTTTAGTTCCACCAGCGCCCATAGCGCCGCCAACTACTCTAGATCCTATAACCGCACCGGGAGGGCCACCAAGCAAAAATCCAGTTAGCGCACCTATTGCTTGTACTCCTAGTGACCCTACAGCAGAGGCAACCGTATCAACCGGAGCAACCGCTAAAGCTTTAAGCGCCCCTTGTACTTGATCCATCGCTCCTTTATCTTCAACTTCTTTTAAGATTTTTGCCTGTTCTTTTTCATCTTTCTTAGCAGTAGCAGACATAAGAGCACCAAGGTATTCCTTAGCGCCCCGTAGAGATTTAGCAGCGTCACTGTCTGGTCTATAAGTATTAGCAACATTTTCTAACCCACCAACAAAGGATCGTGCTATTCCTACCGGAACATCAGCAACTTGACGAAAAACTGATTCTTCTTCTACTACGGGAGGACGACCTTCCCGTTGTCTTTGAGCAGCGAGCCATTCTTCTGGTGACATCGCCTTAATAGGCGCAGCACTACCCTTCTGAGAAGCAAGCCATTCTTGGGGGGACATTATTTAGTACCTTGCTCTTTTACGTATTGCGCCCATTGTTCATCAGAAAATTCTGGCGGTCTAGTATAAGTTTTACCGTCTTTGGTTTTAACTTCTTTTGGTAAGTTAGCAGGGACAGTGGTACCAGAGGGTGCGCTTGGTTGTCGTAACCCAAATCTAGCTTCAGTCTCAGTCCGTATAGCGTTCCTTCTTGCTATCAACGTATCTAATTTTTTGTCGTCTTCGGGGCTAAGTTTATCTTTAGCCATTAGTTTAGAAATATCGCTATCTAGCTTAAAATACGTAGAATTATTTTGAAGTGCTTTTTCTACTCTATCCATAGCACCAGACTGTGCTTGCAACATACCCGACTGTGCTTGTAATGCTGCATTTTGAACAGCTAACCCTCTAAGTTCTGCGGTAATCCCAGCCATCTGCGCCTGAGCTTGCATCTGGTTGATACGTCCTTGGGCTAGAGCTTCGTTGATAGCGAGTTGTTGTTGCTTTAACTCTAGTGCACGTTCTCTTAGCGCGGCTTGAGATGCGGCTTTATCCCTACCAGACAAATAAGTAGCGCCAGCTTTAGCAGCTTCGGTAGATATGGCTGCAACATCTTTTTCCCTGCCGTACGCTTTATCAAGCAACGCTTGCGCTTCATCTACTGCTTTCTTAGCAAGATCATCTCTGCCGCGCATCTCAGCAAAATCTGCTTCAGCTTGTTTACGTTTAGCCGCTGCAAGATACTTAGCAGCTTCACGTTCACGCGATTCTTCTTTAGCAACCTCACCCATGTATCCTTTTGCAATACTTGCAATCCCTGTGCCTAAGCGCATACCTCTTGTATCTGTGGGTAGCCCCGCAGCAAGTTTTTGTAGCATACTAGTGGGCTTTCCACGAATAGAAGCAGCAGTTTCTTCGTCTAGTCCACCAATACCCTTTTTATAGTTTTCATACTGTTCTTCTAATTCTTTTGCTCGCTTTTCTTTTAATTTTTCTCTTGCTTCTGGGCTTAATGTTGACACATTAGCTAAAGCAGCTAATCTTTCAGCAGGATCTAATAAACGGGCAAGTATATCCTCTTCTTCTAATTCATCTTTTGACTTTCTAGGGGCGCTAGCAGGCACTATAAAAGACGGGCGATCTTCATTAAACGCACCCAAATCAGGCGCCACCAACCCACGACTAGCATAGCCTTGTACTCCTCCACCCCTATTAAACACAACCCCGCCGTTCATGGCGGTAAACATATCAGGGCGCATGGGGAGCTGGGCTACACCCATAGACTCACGAGCTTGGAGATCTTGGGCTTTTTTTGCCATTAGTGCGCCAACAACACCAAGCTGTTGCTCTTTCTGCTTCATTTGTTGCTGCATTGCAGCAAGCTGTTGAGCTTTTTGTTGAAGCTCCATGTCCTTCTGTTGAAAAACCGTAGGACTATTTTGCGGGTTGTTTTGCATCGCTGACTGTCGAGAAGCAGCTTGTCGCTGTGCGTTACGAATAGTTAATTCGTTTGCAGCCATTGGTGGCGGCACCTGCCCCGTAGGTTGTTGTCCTTGCGCGTACTGCTGAAGCCGCTGATCAGGAAACCGAGCGGGATTTTGTAACGCCGCTTGAACCTGCGGACCACCTGGAGGAAAAGGAATTGCCATAATTTATGTCCCCGGTTTTACTATACCGCTAAGCCCAAGCCCTGCTAATAAAGCTTGTAAAGAAGCACTATCCCCCGCAGCCCCCGCAGCAATAGGAAGCCCACTAAGTGCTTGACTTGCATACATAAGCTCACGATACGGATCTAAGTAAGTGTCTCTAGCCTGCTGATATTCAAACCCGCGAGTAGCTTCTGCTGCACGTTGCGCTTCTTGGAGTTGTTGTAATGCTAATGTGGCACCAAACTGATCGCCCCTGGCTTGTGCTTCTTCGGCTTGCTGTTGAAGTTGACGCGCTGCTTGTTCGTATTGTGCAGCAGTTTGTGCCGATTGTAGTCCATAACTAGCAGCAAACTGCCTAGATTGTTCGCTTAACTGTGACCCTTGTAACCCTAATTGAGCAGCAATTTGTGCGGCACTAATAGCTTGTTGACCCGCAGCTTGTTTAGCTGCTTCTTGAGCTATTTGCCCTCTTTGGGTTAATTCCGCTCCGGTAGTTGCAGCAGTTAGTGCTTGTTGACCAGCAGCTTGTTTTGCTTGCTCTTGAGCAGTCTGCCCCCTTAACCCTAACTCAGCCGCAGTTTGAGCTGCTGAAAGTGCTTGTTGACCAGCAGCTTGTTTAGCAGCTTCTTGTGCTGTTTGTGCTTGTAGTCCCAACTGACCTGCTGTTTGTGCAGCGGTTAAAGCTTGTTGACCAGCAGCTTGTTTAGCAGCTTCTTGAGCTATTTGCCCTCTTTGGGTTAATTCAGCCCCTGTAGTAGCAGCAGTTAGTGCTTGTTGACCAGCAGCTTGTTTAGCTGCTTCTTGAGCTATTTGCCCTCTTTGAGATAATTCCGCTCCGGTAGTTGCAGCAGTTAGTGCTTGTTGACCAGCAGCTTGTTTAGCAGCTTCTTGTGCTATTTGCCCTTGGAGTCCTAACTGCGCTCTTGTTTGGGCTTCACTTAAACCTTGCCGACCTGCTTCTTGTCTTGCGGCTTCAGTAGCAGTAGATGCTTGTAGTTTTCTACCTTGTTCAGCTTCAAACGCACGAAGTGCCGCATCGTAAGCTTCTTTTTGTCCGGCACCAGTAATGGTTCCAAGTTGAGTAGCAAGGTTTCGATTAAGTTCTGACTCCATAATGGCTTGGCGTGAACCACCAAATGCACCAGCTTTTGCCATACGAGCAGCTTGAGCTTGTCTTGTAATTTCAGCTTGTCTACGCGCTTCTTCAAGTTGAGGATTAACTACTCCCGACGTATAAGGATTCATTAAACGCTGCATCGCAGCGGCATCAAAAGTATCTGTAGATATTCCTGTACCCGGACCTGTATACGATTTTGTAACCGGATCGTAGGTAGAACCTATATTTCCAGCAGAATAAATATTTGCCGGTGTTGTAAATGTAGACTTTATTTCATCCGTTCCAGTAGGAGTCTTGTATATGCCTGCTTTAGTTGCATCAAACGTAGAACCTATATTTCCAGCAGAATATAAGTTTGTTGGAGTTGTAAATGTAGAAGCTATTGTATTATCTTTAGGCGTGGCATAACCTATACTTCTAATACCACTAAAATCAGTACCTATATTTCCAGCAGAATATAAGTTTGTTGGTGTTGTAAATGTAGAAGCTATTGTATTATCTTTAGGCGTGGCATACGCACCTGCTTTAGTTTGGTCAAATGTAGACCCAATAGTCCCTGCTTGATATGTTCCTGGTGCGACAGCCCCCATTGTTGCTGAGTTATAAGTAGCTTGCTGGTATCCGCCTGTTGGTGGAGTAAATGTTGAAGGTACGGTTTGACTCCCAACTAAATCTCCTTCAGCAAATTTTTCAACCCCCAACGACATAAGCCCACCTTGCGCTGCTGTTTTCTTTTTTGCAAACGAATATTGATAGGGTTGATATGCTCCTGTTCCCGTCGCTTTTTCGCGTTGGGTTTGAAGATCTTTTAAAATTTTTAATGTATCAGCGCCATACCCACCTACACCTGTATCACCAAATTGTAAACCCGCATACATGGGTTTATTTGTTTTAGGGTCTATATCCCGCCTTGCAAGAAGTCCAGACATACGTTGCAAGTAATCTTGAACATAATCGGCATACCCTTCACGAAGCCCAGATTCACCTTGGATTTTAACGCCCGTGCTACCCACACCAAAAGAAGAGCCAGCAGGATTAAGAGCATTTAATAAATCAACAAAGTTAGTAGAACTAACATTAGATGGGGATGTCCCTATATCTAAAAAATCTGAGATTTGTTTTTCTGTTCTTTGATTATTTGGATTTTGGGCGTTCCACTGTGAGGTAATAATTGGAACAAGTTGCGCTTTAGAAATCCCAAACGTACCTGCGGTTTTAAGTAAATTAGTTGCTATAGTGGCTTCAGATTGTTTACTGTCAACCCCAAATTTAAATATATCGTATAAAGTGCTATACAAAAGATTTGTACCTTGGGCAGTGGGTGTAGGTGTAGGTCTAGGTGTAGGTGTAGGTGTAGGTGTAGGTGTAGGTGTAGGTGTAGGTGTAGGTGTAGGTGTAGGTGTAGGTGTAGGTGTAGGTGTAGGTGTAGGTGTAGGTGTAGGTGTAGGTGTAGGTGTAG
>Ga0129333_10000207_pt1 | contig 42119 bp, 45 predicted proteins | sample CPB6_08_DNA_FD_94474 | JGI IMG/M metagenome (GOLD analysis project Ga0129333, IMG submission 94474) | Freshwater to marine salinity gradient microbial communities from Chesapeake Bay, USA - CPBay_Sum_0.6_0.8_DNA | ecosystem: Environmental > Aquatic > Marine > Coastal | place: USA: Chesapeake... | reverse complement strand
TGATTCAGATTTCCATTCTGGTACAACTTATCGTGCTTGCAACTTTAAGTATTACGGTCTCACGGATCGAAAAAAAGATTTCTATTATTCAGACGGAACTAAACACTCTCGTGGAAAAATAAAAGGATCTGAAGGTGAATGGAGAGAAAGAAGTAGAAAGCACAGATACTTGATGGTGTTTGATAAAGAACTTCAAAAACGCTTGACGTGGAAAGAAGAATCGTGGTATAATAACTCTGGCGATACTTGACCAAAACCCCTTCCGTGTGCTTCAGAACCACCTTTTAGGTGGTTTTGTTGTTTGATAAATAACTTATAACGGAAACTATAAGTATTAATAAGATGGGTCTCTCTCGTTTAGACAATTTTCTGAAGTCGGTTAGAGGAACTATTCTCTATGTAAATCCAAACGATTTAGATGCTACGGACAGTATAGAGAATCAAGGAAATTCTCTGACTCGTCCATTTAAAACTATTCAGAGAGCTCTGATTGAGTCAGCAAGATTTTCATACCAAAAGGGTCTGAATAACGATAGATTCAATAAAACAACGATTCTTCTTTATCCTGGAGATCATCTTGTTGATAATAGACCAGGATGGATCCCCGATGGATCAAATAACTTTGTTTTAAGAGATGGAGGAACATCAAGTGACTTTCCTCCATTTGATTTAACAACCAATTTTGACTTAACCACTACAGATAATACACTATACAAGTTAAACAGTGTCAGTGGTGGTGTTATTATTCCTAGAGGAACTTCTATCGTTGGATTAGATCTTCGTAAAACAAAGATTAGACCAAAGTATGTTCCCGATCCAACTAATGATAATATTGAGAGATCTGCAATATTCAAAGTAACTGGAGGGTGTTACTTCTGGCAGTTCTCAATGTTTGATGCTGATCCAAATGGACAGTGTTTTATTGATTATACTTCTAATCTATTTGTTCCTAATTTCTCTCACCATAAACTTACCTGCTTCGAGTATGCGGATGGTGTGAATGATGTAAAGATCAATGATACTTTTATCTCAAATAGAGATTTTGGTAGAACTGATCTGGAAATGTATTATGAAAAAATTGGACTAGCATATGGACAAGCATCTGGTCGCGCAATTGAACCTGATTATCCAAGTTCTGGTCTTGACATTCAACCAAAGATTGATGAGTATCGTATTGTTGGATCCACTGGATTCACTGTTGGAATTTCAAGTATTAGATCTGGAGATGGAGTAACTTCAAGTAATATCATCACTGTAGATACGGTATCAGAAGTTCCTGGACTGGACGTTGATACTCCATTTAGAATTTCCGGAATTACTGATATTGGGTATGATGGTCAGTATGTAGTTACTGAGAAACTATCTGACACTCAAATTCGATATCAAGTTCAAAATGCTCCTACGGCAGCACTACCAACAGTTACTGGAGCAACTCTAACTCTATCTTCTGACACCGTTACTTCAGCATCTCCATATATCTTTAATATTTCTCTACGTTCTGTTTATGGAATGTGTGGTGTTCTTGCTGATGGTAGTAGAGCAAGTGGATTTAAGTCCATGGTTATTGCTCAGTTCACTGGCATTGGTCTACAAAAAGATGATAATGCATTTGTAATTTATGATGAAACCACTGGAACTTATCTTGACAATACAGTACCAGCAAATAAAACAATTAGCACTAACTCAAGAGCTGTATTTAAACCAACTTACAGAAACTTTCATATTAAATGTATCAATGATGCGTTTATTCAAAACGTATCAGTCTTTGCTATTGGATATGCGGAGCATTTTGTAACAGAAAGTGGTGGTGATATGTCTATCACCAACTCCAATTCTAACTTTGGTGCAAAGTCATTAATTTCTAGTGGATTTAGGACGAATGCTTTTCCACAGGATGATGTTGGGTATATTACCCATGTTATTCCACCAAAAGAAATTTCGAATAGAGAAACTTCAATCGAATTTACATCTATTGATGTTGCTGCAACTGTCGGAATAGCAACTACAAGCGAAAGACTTTACCTTTATAATCAAACAAACGCAGAGGTTACACCAGAAACTGTAATAGAAGGATATAGAATTGGTGCAAGAGAAAATGATAGTCTCAATCTCTTAATTTCTGTTGGTGGAGGAACCACTGAATATACTTCTCGTATTGTAATGCAAAACTCTCAGACAAGTTCTGAGAAAAAGTTTTTTGTCAGCAGAAGTCTAACAGGAATTAATAGTATTGGATCATACAGTTCTGGTGGAGCAGCAAATGTTCTAACCTTAACTTCTGCCCATACTTTTGAAAATGGAGAAACTGTAAGAATTATTAGTGATAATGGAAGAATTCCCGATGGATTATTGCCAAATAGAGTTTATTATGCAATTACCGATTCAAATCCATCAAGTGGCATTACAACTAATGTAAATATTAAACTTGCAAGCACATTAAATGATGCTAGAAATGCAAATGCTGTAACAATAAATGAAAACGGCGGTGTACTCTCAATTGTAAGTAGAGTATCGGACAAAATTGCAGGAGATATTGGGCACCCAATACAATATGACAATATTCAGAATCAGTGGTATATTAAAGTTGCTACTGCTTCTACAGAAAATACAATTTACCCAACTGTTGTAGGTCTTGGTACGACTACTCTAGGACAAGCAACTGCAAGAACTTACATTAAGCGTAAGTCTGACAATAGAAATGCTGTAGATACAATTTATCGCCTAAGATATGTCATTCCTGCTTCTGCTGGAGTTACATATGCACGCCCACCAAGTGATGGTTTTATCATTCAGGAATCCAATACTTCTATTGGGTCAACAAATGGGGAAATTCAAACTTATTTTGGATCCGGTTCATTAAATAATATCAATCAGCAAAGAAATTTCAGATTCATTTCAAATGCTGAGTGGATCACTGCATCCAACGTTGCTGATATTAGCACAGAACTTCCTCACAATCTTTCAGTAGGATCTCAAGTTGAACTTGTAAATGTAATTAGTACCAACAATCTTACTGGAGTTGGTAATTCTGGATTTAATGGAACATTCAATGTTGTTGGTATTACTAGTGCTAAGCAATTCAGAGTTGGGTTGAATACAAATCCAGGAACCTTCTCAAATAATACTAATCTCAGAACAACGTCTCTACCTTATTTCAAGAGAAAGAGATATGATGATGTTTATTACATTTATAGGACACAAGAAACTCAAAGATATATTGCCGGAAAACAAGATGGTGTTTATTACCTAACAGTAATTAATGCATCAAACTCACCTACAGTATCTCCATTTAGAGAAGAAAAATATTCTCAACCAGTTAAAGATCTTTATCCACAAATAAACAGAGACAATCCAATTTCTGATCCAGATGAGACAAAATCTTTTGCATCTCCATCTTTGATTGGAGAAGTCAATGTAAATGATGTACGTAATAGTTTAACAAAGGAGACTGTTAATAAAGTTCTTATTGATAATAATGTTGGCAGTGGAGTTGCAAACATTATCACCAACCCAACTACTGGTGTTGCATATACTCATACAGTTTATACTTCAATTGATCACGGACTAAACAGAATTATTTCTGTTGGTATTGCAAATAGTGGTGCTGGATATGGTTCTGGTACGGCAGGAAGTCTTTATAATGCAAGACTTGTTGGATTTGCTGGTTCTACAACAGGACAACATGCAACTGCAAAACTGACCGTCAATTCCAGTGGTAATATCACCGACATCAAGATTATGGACGGTGGTAGTGCATATGGAATTGGAAATACATTAGCAGTTGTCGGTGTAGGAACAACAACAGGATTCCAGCAAGCAGTTGTAACAGTAACCAAGATCTTTGACAACGTTGGAGATACTGTGAGAATTTCTGGAATCAAATCAGATTCCTACAGAGGATATAATGATCTCTATAGAATTTCTTCAGTTAGTGTCGGAGCTGCATCCAGTTTCATTGCCGTATCTGCAAATTCAGTAAGTAATTACACAACAGCAGGTATTTCTTCATCTCTAACTTCAGAAGCATTTGTTTACTTAACAGGAAAATCAGTAGGAATTAACACTATTACTTATGATTACGTAAGTGGAATTGCTACAATCACAACAAAGGACAATCATGGTTTCCAAGTAAACAATAAAATCAAATTAACTGGTGCTGATCAGTCAGTTTACAATGGTGATTTTGTAGTCACTAAGATTGTAAGTAAGACTTCATTTGCTGCTAATCTTGGTGTTTCGACTTCTTCTCCAACCGCAACAGGAACGATCTATGCTTATCCAGAAGGAATCACTTCAAATGATGGAGTTATTACTCAAGAAGTAGAAAATATTAATGGAAGAATGGTTCCAATCTATGCTGGAATCACTACTACACTTTTATTTGATATTTCAAATCCAACTACAGATCAAATTAATCTAACCAATATTAACAATCTTGATATTAATATTGGAGATTATCTACAAGTTAATGATGAAGTTGTGAGAGTTAAGACAACAGTTTCTTCTGGTATTGGATCTACGGATGCAATTTATGTTTTCCGTGGAGCACTTGGAACAAAAGCAAGTTATCATGATCTAGGAACTATTGTAAGAAAGATCTCTGTAACTCCAGTTGAACTTAGAAGACACTCAATCATTCGTGCTTCTGGACATACTTTTGAATATGTTGGTTTTGGTCCTGGTAATTACTCAACAGCATTCCCAGACAAGCAAAATAGACAAATTTCTTCTCAGGAAGAACTTCTTGCACAATCAACCAGAAGAGAGGGTGGAATCAACTTCTACACTGGTATGAATGATAAGGGTATTTCATACTCTGGAAATAAGAAACTGAGCACGGTTACTGGTCAAGAAGAAATTTTTGATACTCCTATTCAAACAGTTACTGGCGAAGATATTGGCATAGAACCATCGTTGAATATTATTAATCCAGTTGAGGGTAATTTCAGTCGTTCAATTAGAGTTGAAGGTGGATCAAGTGGTAAAACCGTTTCTGAATTTAATGGACCAGTTGTATTCAACAGCAAATTAACTTCAAATTCACCTCAAGGTATTGAAGCAAATTCAGTATATCTGCAGGGAGAAGCTACGGTCTCTAGAAAATATACTGTTGGTATTTCAACTCCAACTGACGCAGGAAACCCAGGAGATGTTGTCTACACTGCAAGTCCAGCTAGAAGCGGATACTTAGGATGGGTTTATACTTCCAGCAACAGTTGGGAGAAATTTGGAAAAATTGGTGAAAATGATCAAATCCCACAAAGCACCGTTGGAGTTTCCACATTTGATACGTTTGTTGGATTGTCAACTTTAATCAATTTTGTTGGTTCTGGTATTACAATTACTTCACAATATAATTCTCAAACTGGCATCACAACAGTTAATCTGTTTGGATCTGCTCCTCAAGGAAATGTTATTGGCGTTTCAACCACAATTTACAATACTTATGTTGGACTTGCTACTCAGATTAACTTTGTTGGATTAGGAGTAACTATTTCATCTGCTTGGAACAGTGTTGCAGGTATTGCTACACTATACTTTGATGCTACTGGGGCAGGTAGTGGTGGTGTTCCTGTTGGAAGTGTTGGAGCATTCCAATACAATAATGCTGGATATTTTGCTGGATCTCCAATCCTTAGCTATAACTCAGCAGCAAATAATGTAAGAGTTGGTAGTCAAAGTATTTTAGGAAGTTCTATTATATTCAATTCCTCAGGTAGTGTTGGATTCGGAAGCACTTCACCTTCTGCAAAGATTGAAGTTCTAACCGATGCTGCTCAAAGATCACTTTATATCAAATCTTCTAGTGGTTCTGGTGAAATTGTTAGAATTGAAAATTCTCTTAACCCATCACTTGTAAAACCATTTATCATTGATATTAATGGTAATGTTGGAATTAATATTCAAACTTCTCTAATTTCTGGAGTTGCACTAGATGTTGCAGGAAATGCTGCAATCACTGGAGAAGCAAGACTATATGACAGCAGCAGAGCAAATTATGGTGGATTTAAAGTATCCACCATAACATCCAATTATGTCTTAACCTTACCAACTACTTCAGGAAGTGCTAATCAAATCCTGTACACTACAGGTAGTGGTAATTTGGCATGGATTTCTCCATCATCACTAACATTAAATACTGATAATATTACAGAAGGATCTACTAATAAGTACTTCACTTCCGAAAGAGCACAAGATGCGATTGGAGATGCAATTAATGCTGGTATTCAAACTGGTATTGTCGTAACATACGATGATGCAAATAACAGAATTAACTTCCAGAATACTGCACCATCACCTTATCCATACACAACGAGAGGGTTCTCAATTCCTATCTGATCAGGTCCCATCTTCCTTGATAATGACAATATTATATGCCTGGATATTATAATAGTAATAATATGGTGAACTATGAGATATTGTAAATGAGTATCCAGGTGCCAACATAAGTTCCGTTGGAAATGATGATGTGGCGGATGCGCTGGCAACCTCCATATTTTGTGAGGAATAATAATTAGAGACGTTTGATGATGTGGCAATATTCCTTCCGAATGCATTGACATACGTTCCGGAAATGGAAGCAGTTCCGCCACTTCCCGTCCAACTCATATTTAATCCAAACCCAGAACCCCCTCCCGTAGTCTTTACAAGATTAAAAATAACTCTTACATTCTGTGAGGTGTTGTTGGTATAACTTATAGAACTTACACCACCACCACTTAATACTTCGGAAGCCATATCTTTAAAAAAATTCTTTTCTAGTATTTATTAACGATAAATAGTCAGAAAGAGGCGCTCTCCTCCCATGGGAATTCAAAAGAATTTTGTAGTAAAGAACGGTTTTGAAGTAAGTACAGACGTTCTAATTGTAGATTCTAATCTCAAAAGAGTTGGAATTGGAACCACCATACCAAAGACTAAATTAGAAGTTAGTGGTGGTTTCATCGCAACAAACTCATATATTAGTGGTGTTAGTACTGCTATAAGTCTGTTTCATGTAGGAACTAGTGGAACAGCATTCTCAGTTATTCCATCAAGTGGAAGAGTTGGCGTTAATACCTCCTTACCAAACTATCCTTTAGAAGTTCGTTCTAGTGTAAGCACCGGACAAACTGCACTCTATGTTTATGGTGATGTTGTAGTCACTGGAGATCTTACTCTTGATGACATTAATCTCGACAGTTTAAGTGCAAATACTGCAACAATTACGAATTTGTCAGGATCTACTCTGGCATATTCTGGTATTAGCACGATTAATAATCTTTATGGTGATAATATTCACTACTCTGGAATTGGTACTATTGCCAATCTAAGGGGAGTCAACATAAATTATACTGGATTTGGTACAATTACAAATCTAGATGGTACTAATCTAAATTATACTGGAGTTATTACTGCCACTAACCTAAACGGTATTAATTTAAATTATAGTGGTATTGGCACTTTTAATTCCATTTCAATAGGTTCTACTCAGGTCATTGGGCCCAATAGAGAACTTAGAAATATTACTTCATTAGACGTATCTGGAATATCCACATTAGGAAGCGTATTAATATCGTCAGGAATTATTACATCTACCTCAGGGATAGTTACTTATTATGGTGATGGTCAATATCTTCAGAATGTAACTAGAGGTGTTGGTCTTGCAAATACATTAGGAATTGTTGGATACGGAGCAACAATTCTTGATTTCCGTGGTCCTGGAATTTCGACAATCACAATTGGATCTGGAATAGGAACGATTAATATCACTGGTGGTGGAGGAGGAGGTTCTGTAAGTATCAGTAGCATTGCTCCATTATCACCCGCAAGTGGAGACCTTTGGTACTCGATTGATTACGGCAGAACCTTTGTTTACTATGATGAAGTTACATTAGGTATTGGATCAACTGCTGTTTGGGTAGATGCATCACCATTTAATGTCAATCTATCGCAGTTAGATGATCTGCAAGTCAATAATTTAGTCGTACTTAATAATACATCATTAAATCATCTAAAAGCAACTGGTATTAGTACCCTTGCATCTTTAAATGTAACTGGTATTACTACTTTATCTGATCTGATAGTTGCGAATGTAAATTCTTCTGGAATTATAACAGCAGTTGATTTTGATTCCTTATCCGATATTAATTACAAAGAAAATATCAACACAGTTAATGATGCTCTGTCAAAGGTAGGACAATTACGTGGCGTAAAATTTGACTGGAAAGAAAGTGGTCTTCCTTCTTATGGAGTCATTGCTCAAGAACTTCAAGAAGTATTACCAGAGCTGGTTCATGGTAATGATCCAAAAACTGTAAATTACAATGGGATTATTGGCGTACTGATTGAAGCAGTAAAAGAATTATCTGCTGAGGTTGAGGATCTAAAGAAAAGACTAGCATAAATAAACTTAGTACGCCGAGTGGGAACACGAAGATGGCAATTAAGATCTCAGGATCTACAATAATTGACGATAGTAGAAATATCGTAAATGCTGGCGTTATAACTGCAACTGCAGCAGTAGTTGGAACTGCGGTTACAATTAATAATACTGGCATTAATGCTGTTGGTATTATAACCGCAACTTCTTCGAGAATTGGAGCAGCGGTTACAATTAATAATACTGGTATTAATGTAACAGGTGTAGTAACTGCTACTAGTTTTGTTGGATCTGGAATAGGATTAACTGGCATTAATTCAGTGTCAGATGGAGAAGTATTTTTTATAAGTGCGAGGAGATAAAGGAAATAAATAAGAATAGTAAAAACCCAGCGTAGTCAAAATGTCACCGAAAATTGCATCTTCAGGGGGAGTAAAATAAATGGCAAGTGGAAGACTAGCAAATTGCCTCATACCACCATATTCTGGAGTAGAATTATATTCCAACACATCGGGATCTTCTGCTTCCATTTCGATCTCCGCACAAGTTATAGATCAAAGTGCAGATTCTGAAATTACCACAACTGTTGGAACTTCTTCTACCACTTTAAGTGGTATTACAACATTAGCATCAACTGGGTGTTATTGTAGATTAACTGGATATCATCTAGACAGTAATGGATATTATGGTGCATTTACCGCATCCACAAGTGCTCCATCATGTCCTAATGTCAATAGATATATTGCATCAAATGGAACATGCACTGTAGGATTTTCGACTTCGGATACTTCTTGTATTGCTTTTGGTGGATCTGAAACTGTAAATCCATTACTTAGATATGGTACTACATCTGTTGCAACACCAGAATGTTGCCCTGGAATGAGTGCCGTACTAGGATTTGTTCCTGCTGTTTGTTGTACTTGCACCAGTGGTTGGCATATACTTAATAAATTTACAGTAACATCTGAAAATTGTGCTGCTACAACTTTTGTCAATCCTTGTTGCAATAGTACATGGTCTGGTGTATGTGGATCTATTTGTTTAGCGGCAGGTCTTTGTGGAGCAACAAACTACTATGCTTTAGATAGCATATCTGATGGCAATGGTGCTGGAAATTATTGTTTTTGCACAAGTTGTTGCAATTCTGCTTTTATCTACAATGACAACCAATACATACGTTTTGGTATTGTTTGTGGGTGTACATGTGCTCCTTCATTTACATGTGGTCAAACTATAAACAGTATTCAATATTACTGCTCTGGTGCAGGAGGGCCAAATAGTCCACTATATTGCTTTCTCGGATACAATGTCACTGCTAGTGCTTGTAACTGCACATGTTTTTGGTATTACAATGCATCTGGATGTAAAATTTCTCCTTACGGTGTTCAAACTGCAGCGACTTGTGGAGTCTATATTCATGAACACTACTTTAGAGATCCAGTAAGATATTTAATAACTCCAACAAATGGATGTTTTCTTTGCAGTTGTTATAATTGTGTGAGTTATGCTGTAGACACATTTATTTGTTCTGCTGGATCTTCTTGCGAACTCCCCGTTAAGTATCTTTCATACAATCCACAGACAAGATGTGTTTATATGATGGTAAGAAGTCAAAACTCCGATGAATGTGGAATATTTACTGTTAGTGTAAGTACATTATGCAGTTGTTATAGTGGTAGTAAAACTGGTTCTTTAACGTCTAGCAATCTTTACTGTGTAACATTACAATCATCTCCACTCTTCTGCAAAGTTGCAGATTTTCCTGAGATAATGACATGTTCATATTATACAAATCCATTGATGTGCGTATCTTGCATATTTAGATCCGGCACTTCAACATGGAGTATGTCAATTTACAACTGCAACACTACCGCATGGGATACATTTGTAACGTCTAATCTGATTGATTGGGAATCATCAACAACTACTTTCAACTACTTTGAAAATGATACTTCAATAATAAAAAATGCAATAAACTGTGTTTATAGACAATGCAATTGTTTCATGTCTAATGTTAATTATTCTGGAATGACTGACTATAAAGTATCTGCGAATAATTATGAAAGAACTGGTGTAGTAATTTCAAATGGAGATAAAGTATTTGTAAATAATAATTCAAATAAATGTATGTCTGCTCAAGTATGGGGGTATGAAGGATGAGTAGATTTATAAGATCTGGCGGAAGTTCTACATCATCAGTGAGTGCGTCAGACGTTTGCTCTATATTATGCACATACACTGGAACTTTATCTGCTGGAAATGCATGTTTAGTCTGTAATCTAAGAACCCAATACGAAATTGTTTGCTATTGCCAAGGTTGGACTTGTTGTTACGGCACTACTTTTATTTTAAATTTACCGACAGATCAATATAGTGAGTTCCAGTTTGGAATGTTTGGAATTTGTAACAATTATTCTGTAGCAATGTACAACTGTTTGCACTTTGGAAATAGTTCTTGTTTTTGCACATCCACATCACCACTTACTTATTGTTCAGTGCAGGGATTAATACCTTTAGGATCTTGTCAGATATATTGCAATTCATCAGCAGGTCAAGCAGTTTGTTGGTCTACAACCTCAACTTGTAATCAAAGTTCAATATTTATTAATTTTAAAAAGTCTTTTGGATATGAAACTTGTTCGGCATTAGTCAATTGCCCACAAATTCAGTGGTGTGGTTATTATAATGGAAATTGCCAAACCATAGGGGAATTATTCTATGGTTATACCAGATGTACTAATTGCACTTCTTGGAAGACTAATACCACAGATTCGGATGCATTTACAAGAATGAGAATTATTTCTAACTGCGGAATACAAGGAGGATCTAACGGTTATTGGTATCTTCTTGGAATGAAAAATAGAACTTGTGCAATATAGGAGGTAAAATGGGAATTCAATTTAATTTGGATGGAAGTGTAACTTATCTTTCAGAACCATCAGAACAAGAAGTTTTACAACTCAGAATTGAAAATTTTGAGCGTAATAAAGAAAATCAATTTACTAGTCTGAGACGTTATAGAGATCAAATCATCTCCAACAGTGATTGGGTATTAGTTCCTGATAGTCCCTTACCTGTAGGCATCCAGTCTGCATGGAGAGAATATCGCCAGAATTTGAGAGACCTTCCAAGTCACCCAAATGCTCCTGATAGATTTTTAATTTCTGATTGGCCATTAGCACCAGGACAAACCGAAATTCCAGATGAAGTAAAATTCTTCATTGCTGAAATTTCAGATCCTCTTGGAATTGGAACAACTTCTTGGGTCGGAATTGGAACTGATGGTGAGTATGTAGAGCAACCAATGCCTCAACCAGAACCAGAAGTAACTCCAGAACCTGAAGAGTGATTGCATAATCACATCTTTTAGAGTATACTAAATACCTGAGTATTGAATTTTATTCAAAGATTGGGTTTTACTTATGTCCAGAAGAAAAGTTTTTGCGATTGATGGCGGCGCAGGTAGGGTCATCGCCGCCATTCCAGCATTAGAAAAATATGCCAAAAACCATAAAGATGAAGATTGGGCAATTATAGTTTTTGGATGGGATACTTTATTTTTTGGAAATGCCTTACTTCAAGACAGGGTTTATAGTGCGGACGTAAAAGGAATTTTTAATTCCTTACTCAAAGATTCTGACATTTTTAGTCCAGAACCATATCGTTTATGGGAATATTACAACCAAAAATGTTCTCTAGCAGAAGCATTTGATAAACTTATCAATGAGACGGATGATCATTCTGACATTGGTAAACCTAATCTTGTTTTGAATAAAGCTGAAGAAAAGATGGCAGCAAATATTCTTGCTGACGTTAAGGCAAAGCAGAATAAAGACATTACAATTGTCATTCAACCTTTTGGTAGATCCGCAAGAATTGATAATGGAGACATTATTGATGACAGCACCAGATCAATTGAACCACAAACATATTATAAACTGGTTAAAAAACTCTCCCAAAAGTATAACATTGTATTCATGGGAGAGCAGGATTTTGCAAATCAGGTAAATTTGGAAGATTCTATCTCTGCAAAATTACAACTTGATCTTCGTGGATGGGCAGCAGTCATTGAAGCATCTGATTATTTTATTGGATGTGACAGCGTTGGTCAGCATATGGCAAGAGCATTTGATACTCCAGGAACAGTTCTTCTTGGATCAACTTTTGCAATTAACACAACCTATCCAGATTATTTCCAAATCATCGAAAACGATGATGTAGAAAAAGTTTATTCACCAATTCGTGTATGTGGTCTAGATGCACATCTGGCTGATCGTTTGAATGATAGGTACATGGATTATTCTGATGAAGACGTAGAAGAGATCTACAAAGCAATTGTAAAAGATATTAAGGAGAAAGTGAAATGACTTATAACGTTCTAGCAATTAATCCAGGACACAATGGTTCTGCTGCTCTCATTTGCGATGGCAAGTTAGAACTTTATATTGAAGAAGAAAGAATGTCCCGTATGAAATATGACGGGAATCCGTTCAAGGCAATGATGCATATTATGGAAAAGCATCATATCAATGAATTGATTATTGGTGGAACTGGACAAGAAGATCATCGTCTTCCTTGGACTGGTGAGAATTCTTATCATGCACTAGTAAGAAAATACAATCCAAATGTAAGAGTCACTGTTATTTGGCATCAACATCATTTGGGTCATGCTGCATCTGCATTTTATGGTTCTGGATTTGAAACTGCTGCGGCAGTGATTGTCGATGGTTCTGGTAGTCGGCAAGAGGTTGCCTATCACCCACAAGATCAATCATTAAAAGCAGAAGTATTTGAAACGGAAAGTATTTACACCTGCAAATATCCAGCAAAATTTGATGCTGTTTTCAAAAGATATGCTGCCAATCAGGCACCCAATGTTGATGAACCAAGTTTAGATATTGATAGTGCAGTTACGACAGTAAAAGCATATGAAGCAGTTTCCGAATATCTTGGATTCGGTTTTATTGAAGCAGGAAAAACAATGGGTCTTGCTCCATATGGAAGAAATGATAAGAACATTCCAAACTTGTTTGATAATGAAAGAAAAAGAGGAGATAAAAATCTTCTGATTCCTTCATATCCTGCAGGTGCTTTTATTGATGAAAATCGTTTCAGTTATTTGAAGAGAAAATCAGATCCAAAAGAGTGGCATCGTGATCCTTCAAAACTTACTGATGCTGCAAAAAATCTTGCATGGAAAGTTCAAAAAGAAACTCAAGAGTATATTGGGGATCTAATTGAAAAAGCAGTTGATATGACAGGCGAAACAAACATTGTAATTGCTGGTGGTTATGGTCTTAATTGCGTGGCCAATTACTATTTCAAGGAAAGATTTCCAGAACTTAATATCTTCGTTGACCCAGTTTCTCATGATGGTGGAACTTCAATTGGAATTGGAAAACTACTCTCTCATGCACATGCGGAAGAAAATGAACTTGAATATGAGAAGGATCCTCTGAAAACTCTTTATCTTGGTCCTAAGTATGAATATACTGCCGAAGACCTAGAGTTTTATAAGGATATTGAAGTTTCTGATGCAAGTGATGCTGACATTGCAAAAATGATCAAAGACCGCAATATTGTTGCAATCTTCCAAGGAAGAGCAGAAGCAGGTCCACGAGCACTGGGTAATCGTTCTATTCTTTATGATCCAACAGATCCAAATGGAAAAGATTTTGTGAACAATGTAAAAGGTAGAGAATGGTTCCGCCCATTTGCAGGTACTGTTCTTCAAGAACATGCTGCAGAATGGTTTGATCTTCGTGGTATGGATGAAACTCCTTTCATGATGTATGCAGTTGAAATGCAATCCAAAAAGATCGGTGAAGTTCCTTCTATCACTCACGTAGATGGTACTTGTAGAATTCAGACAGTTACACAAGAACAGAATGAAAACTACTATAATTTGATTAATGAGTTTTATAAACTCTCCGGTGTTCCTATTCTGTTCAATACAAGTTTCAATCTTGGTGGGGAACCACTTGTAGAGACTTTAAATGATGCAATTCACACTCTAAGAAACAGTAAATTAGAGTATCTCTATCTACCAGAACTTGGAAAACTAGTTACAGTCAAAAACGAAGCATAAAAAAGGGGAGGCATAGACCTCCCTTTTTTCATAGTGATTTTACAAACTCTAAAAGATTATCAAATACTTTTACATCCTTATATTTTGTATCAAATGCTTTAAGATATTTCTTTTCAGTTTCAGATCCCTTTCCTGTTCTTACTAAGACGGGAGTGGCACCAATTTTTTGAGCCATCTTAATATCATCAATCGTATCACCTACATAATACCCACCACTAAAATCAACTCTCATTTCATTCTCTGCTCTCTTTAGCATACCAATATTTGGTTTTGCATAGACATCTTGAGGAGAATCACTTTGATTAAAATAGAATCCATCAATACTAAAAATTCCATTCTGACCAAACATTTGCATCATGTATTTCATGACATTATCGACATCAACATTTGACATCAATCCTCTTGAGATATTTGGTTGATCTGCAAATAAGACTACACGATGACCTTTCAATCTTAGTTGACGAATTGCTTCTAGTGATCCACCAATAAATTGAACATCTTCATATCGTTTAATGACATTCTTCCATTCATTAATGACTCCATCACGATCAATTCCAATCACACATTTTGGAAAATCTGTTGGCCAATCTTGAGGATTAAATTGTTGATCTGGAATTTGTTGTGTACTTTGAACTGGAGCAGTTTTAGTTTGATATCTTCCCATTACTATGCTATGATAATCATAATTATTTTAAGGTATATAGTTAAATTTTGCAAGGTCTTTATGAAAAAGGTGTTTGTCAATGGAACATTTGATGTTCTTCATAGAGGTCATTTAGAACTATTAAATTATGCAAAGACTCTGGGAGATTTTCTTTATGTTGCTATAGATAGTGATGAAAGAGTGAGGGAAAAGAAAGGATCATCAAGACCAGTCAATTCTCTCAATGAAAGAATTTTCATGCTTCAAAACTTAAAAGCAGTAGATCATGTTATGCATTTTTCATGTGATAAATCATTAGAGGGTCTTGTCAAAATTATAAAACCAGATATAATGGTAGTGGGTAGTGACTGGAAAGGTAAGTCAGTCATAGGTTCTTATCATGCAGCAGAACTAAAATTTTTCGATAGAATAAATGAATACTCCTCAACGAAAATCATTCAAAGTATTATTGATCGGAGATAGTTGCATAGACAAATATGTTTATGGAGAAGTCAAACGATTAAATCCAGAAGCACCAGTCCCAATCTTGAGTTATAAAAAGACAGAAACCAGGCAAGGAATGGCATGGAATGTCTACAATAATCTTAAAGCATTAGGTCTTGAAGTTTATATGCTGACGAATCAAGAGAAAATTATTAAGACACGTTATATCGACGAAAAGACCAATCAACAAATTCTTCGAGTTGATGAAGAAGTTGTTTGTAAACCAATGGACTATGAAATTCCAAATGAAAAATACGATGCTGTTGTAATCAGTGATTATGACAAAGGATTTATAACAAGTTCAAAATTATTTGATATTGTTTACCATATGAAATGCCCAGCATTTATTGACAGTAAAAAGAAAGTTCTTCCATCCTATAATTGTTACATTAAAATCAATGATCATGAGTATGAAAAGTTAGAAGAAAAGAATTCTAATATTATTATTACTCATGGATCAAAAGGTGCAGAATATGATGGAGTTTTATATCCAGGAGAAAAAGTGAATGTGTATGATGTGGTAGGTGCAGGGGACACTTTCCTATCTGCACTCGTGTTTGGTTATTTAAATTATGGTAAGATAGAGGAAGCAATCCCTTTTGCAAACAGGGCAGCAGCAATTGCCGTATCACACCCAGGAACTTATGTACTCACCGAAAAAGATGTTGAAAACCTTTGTAGTTGATATTGACGGTACAATCTGCGACAAGGATGTGTGCCGAGAAGATGGTGATTATGAAACGAGTATCCCAAAACTAGATCGGATTGGAAAGATCAATTCTCTCTATGATGAAGGAAACATCATTAAATATTTTACTGCTCGTGGTATGGGTAGGTATGAAGATAATGAATATCTTGCCCATGAGGCATTTTATAATTTAACTTACAAACAACTTGAATCTTGGGGATGTAAGTTTCATGAATTGATCTTGGGCAAACCCAGTGGGGATATATACATTGATGATAAGGGTGTAAATGCCAATGACTTCTTCAATTAAATTAGTACCCAAAGGATGGGGATTTGAAAAATGGATTGTCAATAATGAAGAGTATTGTGGCAAACTATTATATTTTGTGAAAGGTAAGAAGTGTTCCTGGCACTACCATCGTTTAAAAGATGAAACCTTTTATATTCAAAGTGGAAAGATTTTACTTAAATATTATGATGAAGATGACATTGCTTTTGCACATGATTTGATCTTGAATCAAGGAGATTCCTTTCATGTTTATCGAAGTCTTCGTCACCAGATGATTGCACTAGAAGACACTGAGTTATTTGAGTTCTCAACTCAGCACTTTGAAGAAGACAGTATTCGTGTTATTCAAGGAGATACTCTTTAACAGATTTAAAGTTATAATCAAACTGATTATTTGCACAAGTATAAGTTTGATATTTACCTACAAGGTGGTCAGGAAATGGAATGTATTCTATTTCTCCACCTTCTTTTTTTGCAACCAATTCTGCAACTTCTTGAAAACTGATAGGATTACCAGTACCTAAATCATAAATTCCAGAAGGTGCTTCATTGTTCAATACAATGTTTACAATATCATCCACACACACAAAGTCTCTCAGGAACTTATCAGAACCTTCAAAGAGTTTGAGTTTACCAGTTTCTTTGATTTGTTTCGTGAACTTTGAGATAGGTGATGCTTGATCTCCTTTATGATCTTCTCCTTCACCATAAACATTAAAGTATCGGAAGGATTGAATTGATTTAAACTTATCTAGATTATCCTGAATAAAATAATCAATCTGCAGTTTGGTAATTGCATAATAGTTCAATGGATTAATCTGTTCGTTGGTATTTCCATAAACTGATGCAGAAGACGCAAACTTCACTGGAATTTCATATTTAATTGCATAATCAAACAGATGTAAAGTAAAAGCAACATTATGATGATGTAGAGTAGCAATGTTGCGTTCAGTTGTTGATGAGATTGCACCCTGATGAAGAATGAGTGATACTTTATTCCAATCTTGAAAGGACGATAAGAACTTAAAGCAGTCATCCTTCTCAACTTGAATAACTGGTTCTTGTAGTTGCTTAAGAAAGTTCTGCCCAATAAATCCAGATGAACCTGTAAGAATGATCATATTTTTTTCTTTTAATTATAGTATGAATAAATAGAAAAAGCAATAGAACTATAGTCTGAGAGAATGACACAGACAAAAGCACAATTAATTGGTAATATAGTTGGAAATGTAGTTGTCAATGGAAATACGAGTATTAGTGGAATTACAACCTCAAGTGGAGGTTTTGTTGGAAATTTAACAGGAACTGCAACTACTGCAACACTTGCACAAGGACTGACTGGAACTCCTAATCTCAATGTTGGTGTTATAACTGCAACAACATATTATGGATCGGGTGCGAATTTAACTGGTGTTTCTGCTGGCGCTACAGTTTCTAACGATTCATCAACAAATACATCATTTTATCCTTTGTTTACAACACAAACAACAGGAATTGTAACAGCAACAAAAATTTCAACATCAGCACTAACATTTAATCCTTCCACAGGAACTCTAACTGCCACAACATTTTCTGGTTCTTTGTCAGGAAATGCAAGTAGTGCAACTAGTGCTACGTTTATTACAGGAACTGGATATAATGGATATGGAGCAAGAACAGTGTCTACGGGAACTCCTTCAGGTGGTTCTGATGGAGATATTTGGTATAAATATTAAAAAATATCTTTAAAATTTATGAGTTCTTTAGAAGAATCCAATAATTCTTATTGGTTGCCGAATGAACTTCCAGAACCAACTAAAGAGTGGAAGGAACAGCAAGCAAGAAAATATTATTTAACTCCAGAAGGAGAAATAAAAAAACATCCTGGATGGTTTTATGGAAATGAATCTCTTGTGGATGATGATTATCTTTTTTATAATGAAGGATGGAAGTTAATTGTAGATAATCCACCAGAACAATTAGAAAATAAAATAATTGTTGAGTGTTTACCTGAAGAATGGGATACAGTAGAAAAAAAGGCTATTAAAAAATATAAGATTTATTCTTTAGAGAAAACAGAAAAACCTAAGGATACATTTGAAACGACATTTTCTTTAGATTATGATTATAATGATAAAGATTTAACTGCTAAAGAAGTATGGAATACCAATAATTTAACTGAAGAAGAAATTTCAAAAAAAGAACAAGAATATTTTGACACTCTAAGAATTAGAAGAAATAACTTACTAGAAAAATCTGATGTATATGTAGTCAGATCAGTAGAAAATAAAGTTTCTTTGACTCAAGAATTTAAGGATTATAGACAATCTCTTAGAGATATTACCGAGACAATTAATATTAGAGAAATAGATTTTTCTACTATATTTCCAGAAGTTCCCGAAAATATTTACGAATAAAAAATGACAACATACGTAAAATTTAGCAGTGCTTGGAGAACAATTAGTGATCTTTTTGTAAAGTACAGTAGTGTCTGGAGAACTATCACTACTGGATATGTAAAAGATGGTGGATCTTGGAGAACCGTCCATACAACATACCCAACCTATTCTGCAGGTCAGAGTATTTCTTTAGCATCTCAACCTTATGGTTCTGGACAAAGAACTGCTATTTTTAGTGTAGATAATACAGTTTCTGCCATGCAAATTCGGATTGGAGGAGGCGCCGGCGGCGGTGGTGGTGGATGGAATCAATGCGGAGCTAATGGTGGTTCCGGTGGATATGCCGCTGGAACATGGACGATAGGTGTGGATAAGACTTTTATTTATTATATTGGTGATGGTGGTGCAGGTGGATGTGCATATTCGGGTGCAGGTGCTGGAGGAGGAGCTTCGGCATTATTAATTTATAGTACTTTATCCGAAATCATAGTTGCTGGCGGCGGTGGCGGTGGTGGAGATGGATGGAATGGAGCTGCTGGAGCAGGTTCTGAAGGAGGAATAATTTCCAATTATACTGGTCAATACGTAGGAAATGGAGGCAATGGCTCAGGTGGAGGTGGTGGATCCGGTGGTGGAGGGGGAAGTAGCACTCCAGGAACAAACTCAAGTAATTCACTAGCTAATGCTGTGGGATCTAATGGTGGTAATGGTGGAGACCAGGGTGGTAATGGTGGGGCTAATAATTCAACTTATGGATCTGGTGGAGCAAGATCTACTAGTTATTACTGGGGTGGTGGAGGTGGCGGAGGTGGATATAAAGGTGGTGCAGGTGGATGGGGAGGATCAGCTGGCGCCGGAGGCGGCGGAGGGTCTAGTTATATTGCATCAGGAGTAAGTGCATTGGGCATAAGTCCTTATGGTGCAACTAACTCTGGTTCTGGAACATGTTCTTATGGAGGATGTGGTGGAAGTGGATATAGTGGTTATTTGTATATAACTTTTGTTTAAATAAATACCTAAAAAGTAACGTAAGATGTCAAACGCATCAAATTTAGCTGGATTTGTAACAAGCATATCTCCAATCAACAATTTAAATGATTATGAATATTATGATATAACTCCAGATTTAGATGTTCCATTCATAGACTATTTGTATATTGATGGAGAATGGGTTAAAAAGGAACTATAAAAGTTCCATAAATACTCAAAAGCATATAAGCGAAGAATAAAGTGGCACTCAACTTCCCAGATAGTCCTACACTGAATCAAGTATATACAGATTCCACCTCTGGTTTCTCTTATCAGTGGAATGGTACGGTATGGATTAGTTATGCAGCAGCAGCGTCTGGAAATATTAGAATTTTAGATGATATTTCTGGTTCTTTTAACGGATCAACTCAGACATTTGCTCTCACTTCACAATCTGTTGCAGTCTCACCACCTAATCCACAATCAGTTGTTGTAAATCTTGGCGGTGTCGTACAAGATGCTTCAGATGATTATACGATTTCTGGAAGCAATATTATTTTCTCAACAGCACCAGCATCCGGATTAAGTTTCTCTGGTGTTGTTTTTGGTGTTGCAGTTCCTGTTGGTGTATCAACAGGTGATGCATATTTCAGACAAGTTTATGCACCAGTTGGAGTTCAAACAACCTTTACTTTTGTAAATGGTTATGGTGTTGGTTACTTGGATGTTTTCCAAAATGGTGTTAAGTTAGTTCCATCAACCGATTATACTGCTACGGATGGAATTAATTTCTCTCTTACAACTCCAGCACAAGCAGGAGATAATGTAGAAGCAGTTGGATATAGAGTTACATCAGTTTCAGTCACTAATGGAAATTTAAATTCATTAAATGTAAGTGGTAATGCAGTTATTGCAGGAATTACAACACTTAATAGTAACCTTACTATTACATCAGGTGGAGCAAGTGTTACTGGTGTCGTAACTGCCACAAGTTTTGTTGGAGATGGTTCTGCACTAACTGGTATTGCTGTTACTTATGCACCAACAGCAGGAATTGCTACAGTTGCACAAGGATTAACAGGAACTCCCAATATTAATGTTGGTATAGTTACTGCAACAAATGTAGTTGCAACAGGAATTACTGTTGGAGTTTCTACAGTCAATACAACACTTGATGTAAGAGGTAATTATAAGTCTGGTATTACATCAATGGCAGCACTTGATGTAGATTGTTCTCTTGGAAATTATTTTACCAAAACAATAGCAGGCGTATCGACATTCACTTTTTCGAATGTGCCATCAGCATCAGCATTTTCATTTACTTTAGAACTTACTCATACCAGTGGAGCAATTACCTGGCCCACTGAAGTTAAATGGCCTGCTGATACTGCACCAACATTAACAACAGGTAAGACACATCTGTTTATGTTTGTAACTGACGACGGTGGAACTCGTTGGCGTGGTGCAAGTCTTGTCGATTACGTGAACTGATATGGATCCTAATTCTCAAAGATTAATTCAAGGTGCTGCAGGTGCTGCAGTTGAAAAGATCTACGTCGAGGACGTATTTAGCACCTACCTCTATACCGGCAACAGCAGCACACAGACGATCACGAATGGGATTGATCTGGCGGGTGAAGGGGGATTGGTTTGGTGCAAGAGACGGTCTTCAACTGGATCACATGGACTCTTTGATACAGAAAGAGGAATTTATAAAACTTTGTATTCTGACTTTGCTTATGGTCAGGATACTCTTGCTTCAACCCTTACTGCGTTCAATAGCAATGGTTTTGCGCTTTCCACTAATGCCATTGTCAACGCCTCTCCTGAGACATACGCCTCCTGGACCTTCCGCAAGGCGGAGAAGTTCTTTGATGTGGTGACTTATACAGGAAATGGAACAAGTCTGACAGTCAACCACAATCTTGGAACTGCACCTGGCTGCATTATTGTAAAACGTACTAACTCCACTTCTGACTGGGCTGTATATCACAGATCGCTGGCAACCAACGAGTATCTCTTGCTCAACAGCACAGCAGCCAAAGACTTAAGCTCAAACACATGGAACAATACGGCAGCAACTAGCACCGTATTCTCGGTGGGTTCCGATGTAAATACTAACTTCAATGGCCAGCCTTACGTCGCCTACCTGTTCGCGCACGACGCTGGCGGGTTTGGCGATAGCGGCAATGACAGTGTGATTAAGTGTGGGACATTTAACGACTCTTCCGCAGGCACGGTAAACCTTGGATGGGAGCCTCAGTGGATTCTTTATCGCAGCACAGCCGCTGGTAATAACTGGAATATATTTGACAACATGCGTGGCTGGCCCGCATCAGGAAATAGTCAGTATTTATGGGCCAATAGTTCTATCGCAGAATCGGGTACAGCCGGTGTAAATACTACTTCTACTGGCTTCAGTTACCCTGGTTATGGTGCTGGTGACTACATCTACATCGCCATCCGCCGTGGGCCGATGAAGACGCCCACCGATGCCACGACGGTTTTTAATGTGTCTGCAAACACCTATTTTCTTGGTGGGGGGCCCACTAAATCTGCTGACATGATTTTACTGAAAGGTACTAATTCCGATTCAGGATCTACTGCATTGTCCGGACAAATAGCAGATAAGTTACGGGGATATAAATCATTTAGTGACTTATCAGGAAATGTTAATAACTCCAGTGCTACACCATATTTAATTCCAACATCTACAGGATCTGAAGTAACTACAAATTCCCGAATAGGAACTGGACCTGCAGCCTCAGGGTTCGATGGATCTTTTGTATATGGAGCTGTGACTGGTTGGCCAGAAATATCAGTACCGCAGGGTTATTCTGCTACAGGTGCAGTGTATACTTTTACTCGTGCTCCTGGGTTTTTTGATGTTACAAGTTATATTGGAAATGGATCAGGTCTTACGTCTCGCGCAATAGATCATAATCTTGGTGCTATTCCAGAATTAATAATAGTAAAAGTACGCTCATCCTCAGATGATTGGATAGTATATCACAGTAGTATGAGTTCTAGTGGTTGGGTTCGTCTTAATACCGCTGATGCAAAACTTAGTGGCACTGTAATATCTTCTCCATCAACAACTCAGTTTAGAGTAACCGATCAAGTTGCATACGGTGGAGATAGTATAAATCAGTCCGGACAAACTTATATTGCCTACCTATTCGCCAGCTGCCCCGGCATCAGCAAGGTCGGAAGTTACACCGGCACTGGCACCACGCTGCAGATCAACTGTGGATTTACAAACGGTGCTCGCTTTGTGATGATCAAACGCACTGACAGCACCGGGGACTGGTACGTCTGGGATACTGCTCGCGGTATTGTTAGTGGCAATGATCCCTACCTGCTGCTTAATTCCACTGCAGTTCAAGTCACCAACACCGATTACATTGATCCTTATTCTGCTGGTTTTGAAATCAGTTCAACTGCACCTGCTGCCATCAATGCAAACGGTGGTTCTTATATCTTCCTTGCTATTGCATAAATATTCAAACGCATAAGTATAAGAAATGGAACTCAGAGTAAGAGAAACTGGTCAGGTCATTACCGAACAAGAGTTTCGCAATTCTCATCAAAATACATCATTTCCTCAAGTTTTAACACCAGATATTCTTGATGCATATGGTGTTGATCCAATTCTTGAAGGTCCGCAAGCAACAACCACTCCACCATATGAAGTTTCAGTACGTCAAGGTATTGAAGAAGTCAATGGTCAATGGTTTACTAAGTATGTTGCAGGTCCTATTTTTGAAACTGAAGAGCAAGAAGCAGAATATAAAAAAGGTATTGATGATCGTGCAGCAGAAGGTGTTAGATCTCAAAGAGACCGCTTATTACAAGAAACTGATTGGGTCGTAGTCAAAGCAAAAGAAACGGGTACAAATCTTTCTGCAGGATTTAAAGCATATCGTCAAGCACTTAGAGACATTACAGAACAAGAAGGATTTCCTCATATTGTAACTTGGCCAGAAAAACCCTAATTGAGATAAATATATAAAAAAGTAGAATAAGATGTCGAAAGCATCCAATTTAGCTGGATTCGTAACCAGCATAAGTCCAGTTAATAATTTGAATGTTGGTGTTGTTACTGCAACTGGTGGTTTCAATATTGGCATTTCTTCCGCAGGAACTTCAGTCACGTCTGGTCCTGTCACTAGATTAAACTTCATTGGCGCAGGTAATACTTTTGCTGTTAATGGGACAACAGTAGATGTTAGTATTGCAGGCGGTGGAGGAGGATCATCGCAGTGGGTATCAACGACAGCAGGAATTCATACACTTTCTAATGTTGGCGTAGGGACCACAAATCCAACATCAAAATTAACTGTTTCTGGTAATGTATTAGTTACTGGAGTTGTTACTGCAACATCTTTTGTTGGAGATGGATCTGGATTAACACTTGCTCCTCAAATTATTAATTTTTCACCAGCACAACTAGCAACTGGAGTTGGGGTTGGAACTAATATTACACTTACGTTTGACCAAACAATACAATTTTCTGGTGTAGGAACCATCAGAATTCGTGAAACTTCAGCGACTGGAACTATCATAGAATCATTTACTTGTGGAGTTTCAACAAGAGCAACTATTTCTGGATCACAACTTATAATTGATCCAACTAATGATCTTTCTAATAGTAAAAAATATTATGTTACTTTACCGTCAGTTGGTATTGCAAATACTTTAGGAGCATACTATAAAGGAACTGAAGCATATTTCTTTAATACTCAAGATCCACAATTCTCTGCTCAGGGTGGAACTTATGTCTATACTTTAAGTAATCCTTTATCACCAACAGGATATTATAAGTACCATGTTTTTACGTCTACTGGTGTTGTAACGACCACTTCTCCAAGTGTTGGAACTGACCTTGAATTTCTAATGATTGGTGGTGGAGGTAGTGGGGGAACCTCTGGAGGAGGAGGCGGTGGCGCCGGAGGTTTAATTGCAAGAACAGGACCAACATTAGCATTATCGCCAGGAACTTACACCATCACTGTTGGTGGTGGAGCTCCAGCAGCATCACCCGCAGCAACTCCTGGAACTCAAGGTACTCCATCAAAATTAGCACCACCTTCACCTACTGCTCCAGTTATTTTGGAAGCAATTGGCGGAGGATATGGAAATGCTCCGACAACACCGCCAGCAGCTGCAGGTCCCGGTGGATCAGGTGGTGGTTATGGATCTAATCCTGCAAGACTCGGTGGAGGAACAGGGACACCTGGACAAGGTAATCCAGGAGGAAACACAAATCCTCCTACTACGACTGCTAATACTTCTGGTGGAGGAGGAGGAGCTGGTGGTTCTGGTGGAACATCACCAGGTCCATTTGCATCTCCACCAACTATTTTTAATATTCCCAATGGAGATGGAGGTGCCGGATCACCTAACACTGCGTTTGCTTCTCCATTTTTATCTGGATATGTTCCTGTAATTCCACCAACTACATTAACCGCTATAGGTCCAACAGGACTTTATGCCGGAGGAGGTGGTGGTGGATCAGCTGCCCCATCTCCTAGTGTAATTTCAACTCGTGGAGCTGGTGGTCCTGGAGGTGGAGGTGCTGGAGGTCAAGCTCCAATGCCTACTATATCTCCTATTGCAGTTCAATCAGGACAAGCTTATACTGGTGGTGGTGGTGGAGGAGGAGAGCCTACTTCTCCTAATAGTGGCGCTGGTGGATCCGGTATAGTAATGCTTCGTTATGCGTCTCCAGCGCCTTGATAAATAAAAAAAGAGGATGCTTAAAAAATGGCTCATTTTGCTGAATTAGATTCAAAAAATATTGTAAAACAAGTCATTGTAATTGATAATAGAGTTCTTCTGAATTCTGATGGAGACGAAGTGGAACAACTAGGAATTGATTATTGTAAATCTCTATTTGGCGAAAAAACCAATTGGAAACAAACTTCATATAATGCTAGGATTAGAAAAATTTACGCCGGAATTGGTTGTTCTTATGATGAGGAAAAAGATGCATTTGTTCCTCCACAACCATTTTCATCATGGACTTTTAATGAAGAATCTTGGCGATGGGAAGCTCCTTCACCAAGACCAGAACTAAAAGAGGGTGAACTTGGTTTTTATGGATGGGATGAGGAATCAACATCTTGGGTATTCAATGAAATTATCATTCCAGAAACAACAGTAGAAGAGTAGTTAATTGACATTCATTATTAATTGATATATAATAAGTTTGAATAAATTATTTTCGCATGGCATTTCAAAGTGTTTGGTATTTTTCAGATATACCAGAAGATGTGGTAAATTGTATTGAAAAAGATCTCACGAAAAATTTTGATGAGCAAATGGGAGATTCCCGTCTCATGGGAGACGCTCTCAATAAAGAGAAAAGAAATTCAAAAAATGCATGGGTTCCAACAAATCACTGGTTAGGTGGTTTTATGTGGCATTATGTACAAAGAGCAAATCGTGAAAACTTTTTGTATGATTTGAGAAACATTGATGGTGAGAACATGCAATATACTCAATATGGACCAGGCGAATTTTACTCCTGGCACAACGATGCTGGTATTTCATGTCATTATAAACCACAAGCGGTAGGAAATCGTGTAGATGGTCTTGCTCAAGATTTCGTCAATGAAAATATTGAACTTGTAAGAAAACTTTCTTTTGTTTTACAACTTTCCGATCCTGATGACTATGAAGGTGGAAACTTACAACTTCTTGATGAAGGAGGATCATCTTACATTGCTCCACGCAAACGTGGAACTGTAATTCTTTTTGATTCTCGCACAATGCACCGCGTTCTTCCTGTTAAATCAGGACTTCGTAAGAGTATTGTAGGTTGGGTCGTTGGTCCAAGGTGGAAATAAATTATGGCAGAACAAATGACGCTGGAACAACTTTCTAATCAAGAAAGAAAAAATACAGGAACAGCATGGACTCGTAATGAACAGTTTGAAAAAGATGGATATCTAGTAATTAAAAATCTTTGGGATCCCAAAGAACTTTTTCGTCCAGTCCCTCAAGAAAGAGGACAAATAAATTACTGGGGAAAAAGATTAGATCAATTTAGTTTTACACCACTTGAAGGACAGGTAGAAGGATCACTTGCGGTTTATACTCATCCTCAATATAGAAGTATTCATTCTGGTATTCGTCTCAAATTAGAAGAAATTATCGGTAGAAAACTTTATAATACTTATTATTATGATCGTTTTTATTTTGCTGGGCAGGCATTAACACTTCATGCAGATCGTGATGCGTGTGAAATTTCTGTAAGTGTTCACATTAGCACTAATCTTGAAGAATGTTGGCCTCTTTGGATTAAAACGCCAGATACTTATAAGGATAATTCAAGAAAAGAAATTCTTGAATCTGGGGATCAACGTCACGTATGTCTTCAACCTGGAGATGGAATGATCTATAAGGGATGCGAAAGACCTCATTGGAGAGAATCACTTCCTTCGAGGCATAGAGGAAATTATTTTATTCGTAAACTGAATGAAAGCGATGATACTTATTATCATCAAATCTTTTTTCATTATGTTCTTGCTGATGGACAACGTGCTCACTGTGCTAACGATATGAGTCGATAATTATGAAAACACTAGAAGAAATTTTTAATGATGTTACTTTGATTGGACAAACTCCCAATCTTATCATATCTACTCAACTCCCCGATAGAATTTATCAGGATGTTCTTTCTTGGATTGAACCTTGTCGTGCAATTAAAGATGATGAGTATGCAGAACTTTTAAGTCATTATAATTTTGGAACAAATCACAATTCCTACCAAACTGCAATTCCAAGAAGATTTATTGATAATACTTTTTTTCTTGGATATCTTTTAAATTTTGGGAAACTTTTTCTAAAAGCAGCAAATCTTCCTGAAAGAGAAAGTCATCGTCCAGTTCATTTAAGAAATTATTCGGGACATTATGATGGTTATGATATTTGGATGAACTTTACTTATAAAGGAGACGACAATCCTTTGCATAATCATGCAGGATCTCTTTCTGGTATTCTTTATGTTAAAAATCCAGATAATGAACCAACTAATTTTCCTTGCATAGATTATGTTCATAAACCAAAAGAAGGTGAATTAATTTTATTCCCATCACAACTTGAACATTCCGTTGATGTAAAAGAAACTGATTCTGAAAGAATTACAATATCATTTAACTTGGATGTATATCAATAAAATCAACCGATCGGTTGATTTTATAAATACTTAAAAAAGGTCCATGTCAGTTCCGGCAGTAAATTTAACGATTGATAAAGGCACATATTTTGAAGCGACTTTTAATGTCACCAATGCCGATGGTTCTGTGTTTTCGTTGAATGGATATTCAGCAACTGCAAAGATAAGAAAGCATCCAACTGCCACAACATCTGCATCATTTTCAACATCCATCACTGTTGCAACTGGTGAGATAAAAATAACAATGACTTCGGCAAACACATCTCTTCTTACTTCAGGCAGAAACTACTATGATGTGATCATTACTCAATCTTCTACTGGAAAAATTACAAAAGCATTTGAAGGTACGGTAATTGTAAGCGAAACGGTGTCCGTATGAACATCCAAGTAAATCAAGTATCAAACGCATTTAAAGTTAAACTAAAAACGACAGATAAGTATTCTGTTAGAACTCTAAGCGGAGGAATTCAAGTGCCAGCAAACTTTTCCGATTTGAATGATTTTAATTCAACTGGGGTTCAAAATGGATATGTGGTAATGTATGATGCAGCAACTCAGAAATATATAACAGTAGACCCAGACACTGTTCTTTCCAATGCAGTTTCTGGAGGATTGCCAAATAATTTCATAAATCAATTAGATGTAGATTTAGACGATAAGATTGATCTGGATGCGGGGACTTTTTAATCAATAAATAATAGAAAATATAAGTAAATAGAAATGACATCTCCCGTAATTCAGTTTAAGAGAGGTGCATTTGCTAATCTTCCTGGTCTTCAGGCAGGTGAACCTGCACTTACAACAGATACATTTGAATTTTATGTAGGTATTGATAGTACCACAACGAATAATAAATTCTTTGGATCTCACCGTTATTGGACCCGAGAGGGAACTTCAACAGGAAGCGGAGTAAATCTGGTTGAAGGATCTGCTAATGGTTCTAGTTTTATTACACTCAAGTCTCCCGATAGTCTTGCGGGAATTACAACATTCACACTCCCAAGTGCGGATGGAAGTAACGGACAATTCCTAAAAACAAATGGATCAGGTACTCTGTCATTTGCAGACGTATCAACAAATTTAAGTATTGCTGGTGGAACAGGAACAGACACCATATCTTTACTTACAGATACTTTAACGTTTGCAGGAACTGCAAACGAAATTGAAACAATTGTTACAAATAATCAGGTTCAAATCGGTCTTCCTAATGATGTCATTGTTGGGAACGCATTAACTGTTACAGGTCCGGCACAATTTAACGGAACTGTAAATCTTGGCAATGCAACGGGAGATACTGTCACTGTAGTAGGTCTCGCAACATTTACCACAAGTGACGTTTATATTAGCAATTCACTATTTGTTGGTGGTATTCAAATTACTGGTGGTTCTATTGTTGGTCAAGATATTACGACCAGAAACTTCACTGCAACAGGTGTCTCTACATTTGTTGGTGCAGTTACATTCCAAGGTGGTACGATTACTCTTGGTGATGCAACAACAGACAATGTTGTATTCACTGCTGATGTAAACTCAAATATTACACCAAACACTGATGCAACTTATGATCTAGGTAATGAATCGCAAAGATGGAGAAATGCAAGTTTTTCTGGTATTGTAACTGCAACGACTTTCAGTGGCAATGCATCTTCTGCAGATCAAGTTAAAACAGTTACTGCAAGTAACAATGCAGCAAACTATTATGTAACCTTTGTTGATAGTCATAATGGATCTGCAACTAACGAAAGTGTTTATACCGATGACGGCATTTACTACAATCCAGGTACAAATACCTTCACTACTCAACATGCATTATTCACTGGTGATGTAACAGTTCAGGGAACCTTAACTGGCACGGCAACAACTGCAACCAGAGCACAAAATGTTGATATTGCTGGTGTTGCAGTCAACCAAGATTACAACCTTGTCCTTTCTGTTGGTTCAGGAAACTCAAAAGCACTTGGAGTTGATGCTGAACTTCTTTACAATCCAAATACCAATACATTTAAAGTTGGTACTGGTGTAGGTATTACTCAATTCTCTGCTTCAGTATCAACAGGTTCTTCGGCATCATCAGTTCCAACTTCATCCGCAGTAATTGATTATGTTGGAACTCAAATTGCAGGAGTTGATTTAACAACTACAATTGCTGGTGATAGTGGAACAGGAAGTTTCAATACATCACAGACATTAACAGTTGCTGGTACTGCTGGAGAAATTGAAACTTCAGCATCAGGTCAAACAATCACTGTTGGTCTTCCTGACGCAGTTGTTGTTGGAACATCTTTAAGTGCTCCAACAATTAAAGTTGCAACTCTCCAGCATTCAAATGCAACTCAAGCAGCAACGATTGATAGTTCTGGAAACATTACTGCAGCACAAAACCTAACAGTTAGTGGAAACCTTTATGTTAATGGTTCCACAACTCAGGTTAATACTGCAGCAATGACAGTAGAAGACCGTACAATTGAACTTGGTGTTGTTGATGGTTCTGCACCTTCTTCTACAACTACATGGGATCTTGGAGTTCTCTTTAATTATTATGATGGTTCTGCTAAGAAATCAGCACTTGTTTGGGAACAGGCAGATGCAAGATTTAAGTTAGGTTCTGTCATTTCTGATGGCGGCGGAACTGGAAATAGCAACCCACAAATTACATTTACAACTTATGCTCCACTTGAAATTGGTGCATTATGGGTGAATGATTGTGCTGGACAATCACAAGTCATCAGTTGCTCTGGTGGAACAAGAAAACTGGAGAACATTACAATTGACGCTGGAACTTTCTGAGGTTCATAACACAATCTAAATAAGAGGAGTTTATCTCCTCTTTTTTTATGTCTGAAGATGATTTAAAAGCAGTTCTTGCAAAATATCAACAAAAAGCATTTGAATTATTCAACCAAAATATTGTATTGGAAACTCAAGTAGAGACCTTACAGAAGCAAATTCAAGTCTTAACTCAAGAATCAAAACCAAAAAGGGGTACAAAAACATCCTCAGAAGACTTTTAATAAATAATAGAAACTCTTATATAAGAGTTTCTAAAGGTATATACCACCATGCGAGGGTTGAATGGCAGATCCGATTATTAAGATCAAACGATCTTCTGTTGCCGGTAAAAAACCAACAACATCAGACGTAAATCTTGGAGAACTAGCTCTTAATACTTACGACGCAGAACTGTATACTCGTAGAGAAAGAACGGGTATTGCAACAGATGTTGTAAGATTAGGTGCAGGAGCAACAGTTACAAATGTTCTTTATGTAACTGCAGACGGAAGTGATACAAATACGGGTAAAAAACTTGGAGATGCAAAGGCAACAATTGCAGGAGCAGTTGCAATTGCTACAACAGGAACAGTTATTAAAGTAAGCGCAGGTACATATACAGAAAATAACCCAATTACATTACCAGAACAAGTCAGCATCGTTGGAGATAGTTTAAGAGAAGTTACAGTCACTCCATCAAATTCGGGTGATATTTTCTATGTTAGAAATGGAAATTATATTGCAAATCTATCATTTGTAGGTGCAGCAAACACTGGTGCAATGATTGCATTCAGTCCATCAGGCGCGGGAAATATTACACAGTCACCTTATGTTCAGAACTGCACTAACTTTATTCAGAATAGCACTGGAGTAAGAATTAATGGTGCTCATGCATCAGGAAATACAAAAAGCATTGTAGTTGATAGTTATACACAATACAATCAAGGTGGTATTGGAGTATCAATCACCAATGAAGGTTACGGACAGTTAGTTTCATTATTCACTATTTGTAATGATATTGCAATCTATTGTGGATCTGGGGGTGCATGTGATTTAACAAACTCCAACTCATCTTTTGGAAATTATGGTTTAGTTGCTGATGGAGTCGGGTCAGTTCAATATACAGGTATTATTACTACGGCAGCAGCTGCAAATAGTTCATCTTTCGTGATTGCTGGAGTTGGAACAAATCGCCCATATGACGGACAGGTTGTTTATTTTGATCAACTTTATTATGAAGTCAGTAAAATTACAATCACCAATGGTGGATCTGGTTATACATCAGCACCAACATTAACAATTGATGCACCATCAACTGATTGGGGAATTAGAGCACAAGCAGTCGCAACAATTACAAATGGATCTGTGACTGCTGTTGATATTGTTTCTATTGGTAGAGGTTATACAACTACACCAAATATTACAATTACTGGCGGTGGAGGATCTGGATTAACACTTTCTCTTGAAACCAAAGCAAAATATTATGCAATTGAAAGTGCAACCCTACCATCAGCAGGAATTTCTACAATTACCATTACTGAAAATTTACCTTATGCGGTTGGAGTTGGAACAGCAGTTCCTGTATTTAAACAAAGCCGTATTCTTGCATCAGGACACTCTTTTGAATACATTGGATCTGGTGTGACGATTGCAAATGCACTTCCTTCAACAGGAGGAGTTCCAATTCAGGCAAATGAAGTTGATATGAGAAATGGTGGTCTTGTTGTTTATACAAGCACAGATCAATCAGGAAACTTTAGAATTGGTGATGGAGTTGCAATTAATCAAAGTACTGGTGATATTTCAGGTACAGCATACACAAGGAGTTTATATGCAAACGTAACTCCACTCATTCTAGCACTCGGAGGATAATACAATGGCTCTTGCACTTAATGCTTATAAAACAATTACCAAAATAGCATCTACATCACCAGTTGGAATTTATACTGCACCCACTGGTTATAGCAGTATTGTTTTACTTGCACAGATTGCAAATGTAGGATCACAAACATATACAGTTACAGTTTCTCACGAGAGAAGTGTTTCTGGTATTGCAGTCACCACAGAAATTGTAAAAGATCTTCCAGTTCCTGCAAATGATAATGCAAGTATTTTGAATGGTAAATTAGTTCTTGAACCCAGTGATATTTTGGTTTTATCTGGGAACAATGCAAGTAATCTCAAGTGTATTGTAAGTGTGCTGGAGACGCTGAACTGATATGAGTAATTTCATAAGCGGTAGACAATCAGAAATCAAAGTTGGTATAGTTTCTTATACAGAGAATAAGACTGTATTAAGTGCTGTTGGTAGTGCTAATTTTACTGGTATTGTTACTGCAACGGGTGGTTTTAATCTTGGTATTTCTTCCGCAGGAACTTCAATTACATCAGGACCTATTACTGCACTCAACTTCATTGGCGCAGGAAATACATTTGCAATTAACGGAACCACTGTCGATATTAGTATTGCTGGAGGTGGTGGAGGTGGTGGAGCATCAGTATCTATCAGCACAGTAGCGCCATCAAGTCCATCAGCAGGTGATCTTTGGTATAACAGTAACCTAGGTAGAACATTCATTTATTATAATGATGGTTCTTCATCACAATGGGTTGATTCTTCTCCATATAATTTAGCACAACCATCACTAACACCGGGAAAAACATCTACATCACTTACTGCAACACTAAATCAAACTACATTTTCAACATCCTATACCCCAGGGTACGTTGATGTTTATTTAAATGGTGTTCGTTTAACTGATAGTGAATTTGTAGCAAGTAATGGAAGCACCATAACATTAATTCAAGGAGCATCTGCTGGTGATGTTGTTGATGTAATTGGTTATACAATGGGTATTGGTGCAACTGGAGCTCCCGGTGCTTCTGGTCCATTAAGTCCCGTTACAGGAATATCTACACTGACTGCATCACCTCAATATCCATTATTTGTCTCTGGTGTAGGTACAGTTAGTCCATATATTACAACAACTAGCAATTATTTCTCATTTATACCATCAACAGGAACATTATCAGTCAATCAACTTGTAGTTGCGGGCGTAGCAACTGCAACTGACTTTAACTCCACATCTGACATCAACCTTAAAACAAACATCAAAGTAATTGATAATCCTCTTGCAAAAGTAATGCAAATAAATGGAGTTTCCTTTGACTGGAAACATGTGCAGCAAAGTTCTGCTGGTGTCATTGCTCAAGATGTAGAGAAAGTCCTACCAGAAATCGTCAGTGAAGCAAAAGATGGGCATAAGACATTAAATTATAATGGTTTGATTGGATTATTGATCGAAGCAGTAAAAGAGCAGCAGGAGCAAATAAATACTTTGAAGGAAGAAATTGAACACTTAAAAAAGTGAAATAAATGGGAAAAACAAGAGAGACTGCAAATCTAGTATCAGATTACAATATTTTTGTAGATCCCACTAATGATCGTGTTGGTATTGGAAGTACAGTACCAACATCAAAACTTTCTGTGACTGGAGATGTGGTAATAAGTGGAGTTACAACAACCAACACACTCTCGGTTTCAAACAATGCAACTATAAGTGGAGTTGTAACTGCATCATCTTTTAAAGGAAGTTCTCAGATCGGCATTTCCACTAACGGAACTTATGTTGGGCTTGCAACTCAAATTAATTTTGTTGGTCTTGGCGTCACAACAAGTACCAATACAATTACTGTTAATGGAACTTCAAGAGCAAAGGCATATTTCTATGGTGCGTTCTTGTGATTAATCAATAAATATAACAAGATAAAAAAATATTTAAAATGGCATCTGGCATTTTAGGGCAAGTATCAATTGCACAGACAGCAACTAATACAACAGTTTATACTGTGCCCGCTTCTACTTTTGCAGTGGTTACGATCAATGTATTAAATCGTTCAGCATCAACTGCAACTGCAAGAATTGCAATTGCTGCTACGGCAACTCCATCAAATGCAGAATTCATTGAGTATGATGCATCAATTAGTGCAAATGGAGATCTAGAGAGAACAGGTGTTGTATTGAATGCAACCAAAAATGTGGTGGCATACGCATCGACGACTGCAATTTCAGTTGCAGTTTATGGTATTGAAGAACCAGCATAAGAGGTAATGTAATATGGGAAGATTTCTAGGATCTGCATCGGGAAGAACTTTTGGATCAGCGGCTGTAGCAACTGGCGGTGGTGGAGGAGGCGTATTCACTAAAGTAAAAGTTTTTAGTACTCCAGGACCTACCACATTTCAAGTACCAACAACATCAACTAACGTAAAAGTTATTGTTGTTGGTGCTGGTTCTTCCTATCGAACAAATGTATATTGCCATAACTCAAGTGCTTGTGATTCTGGAGTTGCTTTTCCAAGATCTTGTTATTGCATGTGCTTCATTGGGCATTTAACTGGTGCAGGTGGCGGATATGCAGAAAAAACATTCAGTTCTTTAGATGCAGTACAAGGTCAAACTCTATCAATTAATGTTGGATCTATTGGTGGTTTAAGTGCAAGTAGCGTATCTGGAACTGGATTTACTGCAATTACGGCATCAAATGCGACTGAAGCAGCATATAGTTGGTCTTGTACTAATAACTCAACTGCAAGAGATGCTTCAAATGATAATCCAATTTCTATAGGTTTTTCTATTCCTGTTTGTGGATATCAAAACAACATTTCTGGATATTATAATAAAGGAGGAACTGCATCAGGAGGAGATATTAATAGAACTGGAGGTAATGGAGTTGTTATTCCAGAATTTTTGTATAACTCATACCTTGACGGCGTAACATGTTCTGGCGGTGGTAGTTCATTTAGTGGTAATACTTCTTCTTGTTGGATTAACCCAACAATAAGATGTGCATGTATGCCACCTGGATATCACACAACATTTGGATATCTTAGTGGTAGTGGATTTAGTGCAACAAGTTGTATTTGTTATTATCTTTGTGCGTGTATATCCAACCTATGTGCCTGCACTAATTCATCAAGTCTTAGTTCAAGATATACGTTTTTAGGAAGAAACACTAAATGCACAAATACAGTGGGATATATTGGTGGAGAATGCTCTATATGTGGTGTAACTAACTGCGCTAGAGATCAGTTTATCAAAGACGTTCCTATAGGAGTTGGAGCACAGGCAGGGAATAGTTCTGATAATGGGAGGTGTGGATATTCTGAAATGATATTGACTGATACTTCCTTACAATATTGTGATGTTGGTGGTGGAGGTTCAACATTCTGCGTTTGTTATTACTTTACAAATGGTGGATATGATTATAGTTTTGGAGGAACTGGATATACGTGCTATTGTGTAGATTATAGTCCAGGTCGTTATTCCAGTTGTGCTAGTTTTACAGGAACAACTCCATCTGGATATCTTTATGTTTGTAATGGATTTGCTTACACTTATTACTTCGGCACTCAGCAATCTGGAACAGCAGCATGTTCATGTATACCATGTGGACTTGCTCATTGTGTAAATCCAACCACATGCTTAAACAGATGTTATAATATGGGATTTGTTAATGATCCATCCGTACTAAACCAACCAGAGAATGTAATTCCACTTTCAACACTCTTGAATGAAAATGGAGGAAATATGTGTGATCTTAAATTTGGTAGGGGGGCTGGAATCTCAACGAGTGCAAGTTTTGGTGGTGGTGGAAATAGATTATATCCAAACGGTGGAAATGGATTGGTTGTAGTATTATACTAGGAGAATCTCATGTACTTCATCAGAACAGAAAAAAATAATTATGGAATTGATATTATTATAGATGTCACTGATGACACTGATTTCGTATCTAATACAAATTTAAATTGGATACAAATAAATTCAGAAATAAAACCTGAAATAGGAAATTATTTTCATGAGGAAAAAATAATTTCTATGAACTCTGAAGATTATTCAATTATACAAGAAATAATTTTTGAACAAGAGGAAATTGTAAGAATTGAAAGAGAAAAAGAACAAGAAAGAATATTCCAAGAAATATTGAAAGCACAAGAAGAACAATCTCAAAATACAGATCCTTCTCCAGATCCTTTAGAAGTAGATTTAATGCCACCAGTCGATCCAAGAACCTTACCAAAACCAGTTCCAGGACCAATAGTTGGAATTGAAATTAATATGGAAAATTATGATCACTGGAAAAATGCAAATGTTAATTTGAATGCATTAATCAATGCATTAGAGACAAAAAATCCAACGGTAGAAGATAAGATTGCAAAATTTGATCCACCTTTAGAGTTCCCCGATAGAACCACACAATCAGAATTTGGATTTCCAGATGATTCAGTAGAAGAATATATAGATTATCTAAAGCAAACAGATTTCTATCAAAAGCAACTTTTGACTAGAATGAAATCTTACTTAGGAATACCAGAATAATTATCTTCATCATTTTTTATAATTATGACAATTATTGCAGCAATTGCCCGTGGGCATAATGGAAGTACAACACTGCTAAAAGACGGAAAAGTTATATTTTATCTTGAAGAGGAGAGATTAACGGGTCTCAAATATGATTCAACTCCACTAATGGGATTACATAAGATATTTGACTATGTTGATCATATTGATCATCTTGTTGTGTGCCACACGCATAGAGATGGGCCAGTAATAGATTGGACACTAGAAGATCTTTATCCAGCATATGTTAGAAAACTTGCAAAAAAGAAATTTACATTCGAAACACATCATATTGATATAGCTCATCATCAACTTCATGCTGCGTGTGGATTTTATAATTCTGGATTTGAATCTGCTGCTTGTGTAATTGCCGATGGTGCGGGTTCATATCTATCTGTTGAGGGAATAAAAGATATTTGCTACGAATTTGAGACCATTTTTCATGCAACTAAACTAACAGGGTTTAAGACAGTATATAAGCACGTTGGCACTAAAGAAGCAGTTGGATTAAATGAAACTGATCCAGATATGTTCATCACAGAATATCCTGGTCTGACTAAAATGTATGAGGCAGTCACAGAATATTGTGGATGGAACTGTATCGAAGCAGGAAAAACAATGGGTCTTGCTCCATACGGAAAACCAAATAAAGATATTCCACCATTCTTTATTGATGGGTGGGGAAATAGAAACTTGATTATTCCCAAGTATCCAAATTCATGTGCAATCAACACTAGAAAATATAAAATTCTAGAAGAAGATATTCACGATACTCCTGGAGAATATACTGATGTTCAAAAGGATATGGCATATGCTGTTCAAGAAGAAACATCAAATAGAATGATTGAACTTATCAAAAAAGCACATGAATTGACTGGAGAAACTAATATTGTAATTTGTGGCGGATATGGTCTCAATTGTGTCGCAAACTATAAGTATCTTAAAACTTTACCAGATCTTAATATTTACTGCGAACCAATTTCACATGACGGCGGAACATCTATCGGTGCTGCAAAATATGTCTACGCAACTCTAACGGAAGAAATTCCCGAAACACAAAAATCAATTTACTATGGACCAGAATACAATCCAAATGAATACTTAAATGGGTTTGATGATCTAGATGTTTCAGATACTTCTTACGAAGAAATTGCAAATCTGATTAGAGAAGGAAATATTGTCACTATTTTCCAAGGAAGATCCGAAGGTGGACCTAGAGCACTTGGCAATCGTTCAATCTTATTTGATCCTACCATCAAAGATGGAAAAGATATTGTAAATGAAATCAAGCACAGAGAATGGTTCCGCCCATTTGCATGTTCTATTCTAAAAGAAAAAGTACATGACTGGTTTGATCTAGTTGGAATGGAAGAATCTCCACATATGATGTATGCAGTTGAAGCAAAGGAAGGAGTAGCAGAAATTATCCCATCAGTTATTCATGTGGATAATACATGTAGAGTTCAAACTGTTACGAAAGAACAGAATTTACACTTCTATAATCTAATTCAAGAGTTTGAGAAGATTAGCAGTGTTCCTATTTTGTTTAACACAAGTTTCAATCTTGCGGGAGATCCACTAGTAGAAACCATCGAGGATGCAATAGACACGTTGAATAGAAGTGAAATTGAATATCTTTACCTTCCAGAAATACAAAAATTAGTTAAGGTTCTTAATTAACTGATAATATTTTCTCATAGGACATCTTGGGAAAATATTAGCAACCTTATCGAATTCTTCTTTAGGGAGGATCTTCCAATCCATATCTATTTTTCTCTCAGTAAGAGGGAATAAAGTTACCAATGGTGTTCCATAAGGAATAGTTAAATCATATGCAGTTTCCTTAACATCTAAAACCAAGTGAATATTTGTGGATCTTTGATATTTGTAATCAATAATTCCTGGTGCAATATAGATGTTATTCTCTCTCATAAAATGCGTTGAGTAATGAGACTCAACAAATAAAAATTTAACATCTTGATTACATGCCATAATCCACGGATTATTCAATTTAAATGCAGTTTTGCCTCTTTGGTAAATATGTTCATATTGCTCTCTTGGATGTTGAGCAAATGGATCAATAGTTCCTTTTACAGTTCCTGGAAGTTCTTGAACTGCACCGCTAGGATGAACTCTAATTTTTAAATGAGTCCACATTTTAAATTTAATTCCGCTACTTATAAAGTTATTAATTCCTGGGCAATTTTTTGCAGTGGCAACTTCAAAAGTTGATCCTAGATTTGGATCAAATCTTTCATAGGATGATGGGAGAAGTTTCATCCATTCGACTTGATCAGTTTTGTTGAATGTTGGTTTTTCATTGATAAAAATATCATTTTCATAAGTATATGCCGTCAATTTGATTTTCTTATTAAACATTCTCATTCCTCAATAACATTCTTTTTAATCTCAGATAAAATCCTATTTTTCAATTTACTCTGAACAAAGACTTTGTAGAGATAATTGAGTGCTTTAAATGATTTGAAATATTTAAGCTTCAAACAACTCATAGACAAATCAATGATGTCCTGAGTTAAATAGAATTTCTTTAAGACAACTTTCTCATCAGTCAAGAAATTAATATAAATCAGAGGTTCACCTTCATCTGACTTAAAAGTATTTTCTCCTGGGAATAGTTGACAGGCAGTTTCTATGGGTCTAAACCATCTTGAAATATCAAAAGATCCAGGAACATAGAATGAAGTTTTACTTGCTTCAGTTCCGTGCATCCATGGGTGCATCGTTTGAATCTTTAATGGTTTATCTGCAAAAAATATCCAACTAGCACCATAGTTAATTGTCAATGCATCCTTTACTGACGGTGCTTTTACTTGTGATGTGATTGATAGATCATAAACTGTTTTGGGTGGTGTATTAGAAATACACTGTCCATTTTCATACCGAAGATCCACAGAATATGGATTTCTCAAACAGTACATGTTTTTCAAAAAATCTTTAAAGGCATAACAATTAAAGAAATTATCTCTTGAGTTCTCAGAATCTTTATGTGCAACAAGATCACCATAAACATTATCCAATTCATAATGAGTCAGATAATTTTCATTATAAGTTGTGGTATTTGCATACCATGGAGACCAATAAACGGTGATCATTTAGATGTAGATATGGATATTCAGATCTTAACAAGTAACTTTATTTTTGTCAAAGTGGACACCTTAAAAACTGTCCACCAACTGGCACAAACCCCCCTGTGGGATCGTATAATATGTGAAGACACACGAAACCGATGAGGTACTCCTCCCTGGACAGATTGATTTTTGTCACATCCTTCCTGATTCTGATGAACTGGGGTGTTAGGATCTGTAACGTGGCAATCAACGCAGTATTCTGATGCTTACATTATACACCAGTGGGTACAATTACAGCAAGCGTCGCTGCACTGAGGCAGTGAACTGGTTCATTGAAAAGTATCTCCCAAAGCACAAAATTGAGATCACTGTCAATCACCGTGGTCTTGCACGAGAAGGTGTTTACGGATGGTGTACTGTGATGGACTGCAACTATCGTCCTCGTGAGTTTGAGATTGAACTACACAATCAGATGAATAATGATCTGTACCTACAAACGCTGTTTCACGAACTCTGGCATGTTTATCAACACGTTATGGGTAATCTGAAGGATAAGCACGGCAAACGTCTCTGGAGGGGCATAGACCACACGGAGACGGACTATTCTGATCAACCATGGGAGGTTGAGGCAAGACAGATTGAAGAACAACTCTATAACGAATACCTGGGACTCAATGATTTTATCTACAGTTTCCCAAACCGCTTGACACAACCCTGAAAACTCTATACAATGACCTTTGTGGAGGTTGAAAAATTATGATCTCAATGAAAACTCCGAACATTAAAAAACGTTTTGTGAATATTATTCCAAAGAGTTCTAAAGCAAAGAATCGCTTCGTGAACATTATGGAATCCTTTCATGCAATGGAAGTTGAGCAGGAAACTGATACGATGTTTTTTCTAGTTTCTCTTAATCGAATGTACTGTACTTGGGTTCCTAAAACTGGAAACGAACATTGGGAGATTGTAAAGTGATTGGATTGATTGCTGGATTAACTTGTGGAATTTCTACATACTACGGTATTGGAGATGGATTTCATGGACAAAAAACCGCCAATGGTGAACGGTTTGATGCTTATCGTTGGACTGCAGCTCATCCTTATTTGCCTATGGGCAGTAAAATTAGGGTGACAAATCAGGACAATGGTAAGCAAGTTATAGTTCGTGTGAATGATCGTGGTCCATATTCTCATGCAGACCTAGATCTTTCATATGCTGCTTTTGCACACATTGAATCTACGAAAAAAGGAAACGCTGTTGTTTGTTGGAGGGTAATTGGATGAAAAGTTTTATTCTTGCTGCTATTTTATTGACCACACCTGCAATCGCACAAACTGCACCCAAACCTCCTAAAATCTATCGTCCTTTTGTATACGAAACTCCGTGTATTCTAGAGACTGGTTTGCAAACTTATGAAGATGTCTGTAAGGTGATTGAAACCCGTGAAACTGGTGGGGCATTGCGTACCCGTAACATCTTTTCTAACAAATGGAAACTCACCATTAAGGGACGGTTTGATAAAACTCTAGGATATGTGACTTGGGATAGTCACAACAAACGCGAATACAAATGGGATTATAAGGTTGGTGGAATGGGCTGGACCTATGTGATGCCTGGTGTTCTTCTGCAAAATATTTCTTGGGACTGATGGAAGTTACTGAACACAATCTAACTGATTGGAACTTAAACGAAGAAGAAATTAAAAGTCTTATTCATCTCACAAAACTTGAAATCAAAAGATGTGAAGGTGATACT
>Ga0129333_10000206_pt1 | contig 42175 bp, 48 predicted proteins | sample CPB6_08_DNA_FD_94474 | JGI IMG/M metagenome (GOLD analysis project Ga0129333, IMG submission 94474) | Freshwater to marine salinity gradient microbial communities from Chesapeake Bay, USA - CPBay_Sum_0.6_0.8_DNA | ecosystem: Environmental > Aquatic > Marine > Coastal | place: USA: Chesapeake... | reverse complement strand
GTGGTACAGATCTTTGATGATATTCTTGATATCGTCTTTATTCGTGATCTCAGATAGATCGTCTATCTCTTTGCAGATCATCGTTATTGTATCCATATTCATATCAATATCAATAGACGAATAATTCATTTCGATTTCTTCATCTACGACTGTTACATCATATGGCTTTGCTTCGTTCAATTTCGTTATGAACTTTTCGTAGAATACTGGTTTATTTCTTCTCTGCACAATCAATCTTACATACTTATCATTGAACTGAGAAAAGTCAAGATTCTCTAGCTGTTCTGGCAATGAGTCATCGTAAATGATTCTGTGGAAAAGCTCTTGAGTATTTTGAACAAATTCAAGATCCCGTGTTTTGGTATCAAAGACATGGAAACCTTTTCGTTCGTTTACATCCGTGAAACCCATCTGATACTGGGTTCCAAGATATTCGATATTCTTGTGGCGAGACTTCAGGTGAAAGTGGCCTGACATAACAGTTTCGAATCTATCGAACATCTCTCGCTGAAGTCCTGATTCATGATATACCCCGCGAAGAACTTCAAATCCAACGATCTCAAAATGACCCATAAGAATGTGAGCCTTTGAGTTCTTAATATAGTCCAAGCATTGAGGAAGATTGTCTTCGCAAATCCAGGGAACTGCACCAATCGTCACATCTGGATAAAGCAGATCTTTTGGTTCGTTTACTACTTCTATGTGAAAATATTTCTCAAGAAGTTCTTGTGGAGAATTTGTTTTATTCGTATTTCTAAAATAGGTATCATGATTTCCAATGATGATTTGCATTGACATGCCCATCTGTTCCATCGGTTCAATCACCCTAGTACGAACTTGCTTTAGAGTATTGAAGTTGATGTATTTGCGACGATCAAAGAAATCACCCAGATGAATTATTCGTTGAATATTGTTCTTTATGCAATAGGGAAAGAACTGCCATTCAAAGAATCGAATGAAATGTTCTAAAAGAACTGGAGAGTCATTCTTAGCTCCGAAGTGAGTATCATTGATAATTGCTATCTTCATCTGATTCTTTTCTTCTTTTTCTTCTTTTTCTTTTCTTTATTGTCTTCAAACTTGTTTACATCATTTTCAGATAAACTAAAAATTTCTCTGAAACTGGCTGAACTATCTTTAGCAAAGTAATTTTCTTTGAACCAGCGATGAAACCTCTCATCCGCATTGTCTTCCATGATCTTATACTTGATATAAGACTGCTTCTTTTCCTTTTCGATGCGTCTTAAGAATGCAAAGTATATAATTTGAGTAAAATATGAGAAAGGATTTTTTGATTTTTCTGGATCGAAATTGTGGGCGTACATCAAACAATTTTCGATTCCATCCCCTACCATCTCTTCTCTATAGGGGTAGTTCATGAAGTTTGGTCTATAAGAAAGATGCTCTGCGATTTTTAAAAATGATTCTGCTATATAATTTGATATTGGGGGTTTTTTTCTTCCCGATTCTTCCGCCGCATTATATTTCTTTTTCCATTTTATCATCTCAGCCAAAAATTCTTTATTATCCACATAATGGGACTTTTCTTCTTCCTCCACTATGGGTATTAAATCTGGCTCTATTATATCATCTGACTCTTCTATTTTTTTCTTTTTGCTCATGAGTAAATAATATCATGTTTCCAGAAAAAATCAATTGACAAAATCTAGGCTTCTGGATACACTTCGCTGTGTAGGCGATCAACAAGTAAAATTGTAACTAAATAGTTACTCTTTAGTATCCTCAGATATATCATCGATATACTTACGAGGATCGTCTGGGAAGTCTTCCCAATTAATCCCCTTTCGTTTCATTTTTTCTTTTTCTTTATCGGTGAGGAATTCCATTTCAGGAATTAAAAGATCTTCTTCTTCATCGTCATCTTTTAAAGCACCAAACATATCAAAATCTAAAAGACCATTTTCAATCATATCCTGAAATACGTCTGGAGGAATCGAAAAGAACATTCCTACATTTGTGTTTGGATTCATAAAAGGAAATGGCATTGAAGATGGTGTTTTAGCCAATGGATTATTGATTGGGGGTTCCTCAGATTCCATTTCAATAATTTCATCAAACAATGACTTGAACATATCCTGCAAACTATCAGGATTTTGCATTGTTTCTTTTTTCTTTTCTTCAGCTTGCTTCAAACTTTCTTTATAATTTTCTTCTGTTCTTACAGATTTTTGGTATAAAACTACTGTGCTTTCTGAAGGCATCAGAACGGAAGCAATGTGATCTCTCGGAAGATCGATATATTCCTGATCAGTAAATTCTAACCAATTTCTAAGGACTGTTATTTCTCTAGTCACACCAAGAGGATCTGGAGAAATATGAGTTTTGATAACCATTGGTTTTAGAATGCTAATCGTAGAATCGCTTTCTCCGGATAGCAATCCAAGAACTTCTTCACCACTCCTCAGCTTAAACAATCTGCAAGTAGTTTCCATATGACTATTTATCCTTTCATAGATCTATAGGGACTAGTTTAAAGTTGAAAGATTCGTTTTCGTAAATTTTAATTCGTTCCAAGAAATGATTGAATGCGTGATTCTGATATTTTTTGTGACGAAGATCATCAACTAAATCGTAAATCATCACATGATCTTTTGTTTCTGACATTCGAAGACCACGACCAATTGACTGTAAAACGCGAACTATTGATTTTGAAGGATGCAGAAATACAATATTGTGTATATTCTTGATATTTATACCAGTGCTGCATGTTCCGTATGAAGCAACAAGAATTGAATCAGTAGACTTATCAACAATCTTACGAATCTGTTCTCTGTCTTCTACATCAGTCATTCCAGAAATAAAATACACTTTCTTGTCTGTGCATTTTTTCTGAAGAGATTCATAAAATGGAAGGCCGTGCTTTTGCACTTGTGAGAAAAGCACAAGCGTATTTCCTTTGAGAGAAGAACAAAGTTTTTCTGCAACCTTATTTCTTCTTTCATGAGAAATAATATATTCAATTTCTTCTTGATATGTCTTGCGCTTCATTGAATTACATTCTTCTTTTGCATATTTAAGCTGAATGCAATTGATGTCAAGCTGCGAAAGAACTTTGTTGTCAATCAGATTCTTCGTGCTTGTAACGCGAATCGGTGGGCCAAAAAGACCTTCAAGTACTAGCTTATGAACTTGTATATTATCTAATGTACCAGTAGTACCAACGCGAATGTGACAGTTCCTGAGCTTGTTCATCAGTTTGACTAATGACTTTGCCTTGAATAGATGGCATTCATCACCAATCACAGCATCATAATCTGCAAATGTTTTCTCTGGTAATTCGTATATGCTTTGCCAAGTAGAAATGACTATCGGCTTTGTAGTCTCTTTCTCTTTGCCTGCGTAAATTATATGAATATTTTTTTCGGCATTCCATTCCTTACCAGCATACTCAATAAAGTCCGATCTCATCTGATGGACCAGGCTTGTGGTAGGAACTAGAATAAGAACTCTCTTGTTCTTGCTAAGAAGATAGCGAAGAATGCAGTAGATGATCAGAGACTTACCGCTACCTGTTGGAGATATCAGTAGACTACGCTTATGATCAAGAGCCATTTCCACAGCCCTTCTCTGATAGTCTCTGAGCTGGATTTCGCCAGAATCTGAGTATAGATGTAAGTCATCAAGATAAGACTTATAATCCTCAAAAAACTCCTCCTTGAAATTTTCAAACTTACATTCGTAGTTTCTGTCGAGACAGAATTGAACTACTTTGTTTCTAAGACCTGTATAGATCTTGCGTGTGAAGTAATTGAAAAGACGAATCTGACCATCCCAGATTCTACGTTTGAATGCTGGTGAGTATTGGGAGTTAGGAACCTTGAATGTGAAGTAATCGGATATCTCTTTTGCTACTGAATTTTCGCAATGTATTTTGATGAATGTACCATCGATTTTTTCTATTTTTACTTCTTCACTGCCCATGACTGAATTTAATCCATTCGATGGCTGATCGTATATTCCATTGCCTGTTTCCTACGATCTTTACGACACCATCCAAATAATTCACTAGTTCTTTCTTTTCAGTAATTTGTCTTTCAAGACGAATGACATCATCATCCGCATCAATAAATCGATCAACATCGGTCTTGAGAATATTTAGGTCGAATGGCTCCCACTTAAAACGATCTAGTTCCTCTTTAGACAGCTTTCCTGTGTAATATAGCCACTTGTACTTCCGCATAACACGAAGGGTTCTTTCGTCCTCTGCAAGGGCTTCCTTGTGTTTCTTGAGGAATATAAGATACTTGTTATGGATCTGTGGAGTATTTACCGATTCTATTGCTAGTTCGGTGGAATCAATCTTCAGATCTTCTTGGACTTGTTGTTTTAGTTCATCAAAATTCATAATATAATTATACACATTATTCTATTAAATCAACTTGTTATATTTCCAGGATCAGGATCAAACGAATAGTAAGTATATGCGAAAGATACTGTTGCCTTTTGAACAGAATTTGCTGGAGAGTCAGTCATAAATTTTAATCCAGATAAAGCTACTGGAAATACTTCGTGAAATACAACCTTTAAATTATCGTTATATGTTCCCTTAGTTAAATACAAATATGCTTTAGTTTGCCATGATTCAAATGGTAATTCGTTATTATCAGTATCAGTATCAATATTTCCTAAATGGCGCATCCATTTATAAATTTCTAACCAGTTAGTCATTTTTTCGTCAACTAGAAAACTTAAAGTTAAATTTTCAAACCTATAAGCACCTATCGGTCTTCTAACTGGTATGCCTAAAGTGGTAGGCTGATCTTGCGCTTCAAGAATCAAATTAGGTAAATTAGCTTCCTGTATGTAATATTGAACAGTTGGAAGTCTTGAGATTTCGAACCGAAAATAGTTCTGACCTAATGTAGAAATTTCTGTTAAAGACATAAACTATGTAGAAAAGAAAACGGGAGCCATTTCTGGCTCCCGTTTCCGAAGATTTAGATACTACTTATCAGTTAGTGTTACCGTGGAGATTAACAACACGGAAGATACGGTAGTACTGGTTGAGGTTGGCAGTCATGGTTTCACCATCAGCAAGACCAGTGGTGGTATTGATGACGAATGGGTTAGCAACCATGCCGTAACGGGTCTTGAAGCCGATCTTGGGCTGGAAGGTGTCAGGATCGACTGCACGGACCATCTGGAGTGGGACGTATGGGCAGTAGAAGAGGCCAGCGTCGTAGGGGCTTGCACCACGATAGCCGACGCAGACGAAATCTACGCCTGACTTGACGTAAGGATCGATGTAAACGCGCATCTTGCCATTGAGTACGCCAGCAAAGGTGTTGCCAGTATCATCGATTTCAAGCTGGTTGTTTAGAGCGGGGCTGATGTTTAGCCATCCACCCATGGCGAGGGCTGAAGCAACATCTGATGAGCAGATGATGAAGTTACCCTTACCACGACGAGTTTCCTTAGCAATCTGGTTGGCTTCGCGTTCGATCTGGAACATGAGGCCACGGAAGCGTTCAGCTGACCAACGACCGTCAGAGTCAACGAGTAGGTCATATACGCCACCGACAGAGGCTGGGCCTGAAGCAGCTGACTTGGCATTCAAGTCGGTCTGCTGTGCGCCAAGCTTAGAAACATGGTAGATGCCACGGACGACTTCGCGGTTGATTTCAGCAAGAATTTCAGTGCTGAGAATGTTAGCGAGTTCGGTTTCAGCATCAAGTCCGTGAACGGCCTTTAGGTCCTGAGCAAGCTCAGTGGTGTAATCAGCCTTTAGAGCACGGGTCTTAGCCTGGACAGCAACCTTATCAATGGTGAATGCCATTTCCTGGAACTGCTTGGCAGCACCTAGACCTTCAGCTTCACCGACAAGCATACCCTTGAAGTTTCCGCCGTAGAATGCACCTCTAGTTGCACCAGTTGATCCACCGAATAGAGTTAGACCGTAATCGGTGCTGTAGCTGAGTCCGTCGAGGTAATCAGCATAGGTGTCTCCCTGACCACCAGTACCACCTGAACCTGCGAAGGGAACAAATGGTTCCTGGAACATGGCTTCCTTACGGGTTCCGCCATTGGGATCGTACTTGGGACGCATTGCGAAGATGAGTCCGGTTGGAGCGGTCATGGGCTGAACTCCGCAGATGTCGTAAGCAATGAGGTTAGGCATTGCACGACGAACAAGGCTGATTAGAATTGGGTCATAACCAGCGATGTTTCCTGAAGAGGGGCTAGCGACGTTGCTGATGACTCCACCGAGGGTGTTGTCTTCAACTAGTCTCTGAGCGCGCATGGCTTGCTCTTGGTTCTCAAGAAGAACAGCAGTTACCTTGTTCTTGTAGGTATCTTCAATCTGTGGGAGTGCATCGTGCTTTAAAACTGGCTCCCACTTCTCAGTTAGAATATCGTATGGTGTTGTATCGTCAAAATTCATGTGTATCTCCTAATATTTTATTTATAAAATTTATTTCTTTATGTGTCTACTAATAGCTCTTCTGTAAATATCCATTCCCTCGTTAATCATTTCAGGCTCAGATGCTGTATCAAGAATGTCTACCTTTGGAGCAAATCTTGGCATTGCTGCTTGAGCTGATTGTGGTTGGGCATTTCCATTTCCAAAATAACTTTCCTTTAGAATTTGAATCTTTCCTCTGAACTGTTCTACATCGTCATATTCGATGCCTTCAGCTAGATTGGCCAGTTTCTCAACCTGAGTCTGAGCAAGACCCTGGGTTTCCTGAGCGAAAACGCTCACGGCGGCAGATTCAAGTAATTTCTTTCTTAGAGCAATATTTTCGTTCATTGAATTATTCAATTGATCTTCCTGCTGCTCAATCTTGGTGTATAGTTCGTCTAGAACATCATATTTTTCATTTGGAACATCAATGAAGTTGCTCTCAAATAGTTTCTTTAGTCCAAAGATGAAGTTTTCGGCTAATTCTACCTTAATTCCTCTTTCGACCTGGAGCTTATTTTCATTAATCCATTCCTCAACAACATAGGTTAGATAATCATCAACCTTTTCAGTGAGTTCATTTACAGTTCCAGCGAGAGCATTGGTATACTGAGCCTTGTAAGCTTCGTTGATGCGAGTTGCAATCTCGTTTGATTTTTCGTTTACTGCGGCAACAAAGATGGTCTTTGCCTTTTCAACAAAATCTTCTGAAAGATTAGCATTTGCAAAAAGTGCAGCTAGATGCTCCTTTAAGCTTTCTTCAGTTGATTCTTCTTCTTCTTCGCCTTCAACGGGCATTTGTGCTTGTTGTTGACCCATTGGCCCCTGAACAGTTCTCATGTTCATTTGGGCTAAACCTTCGGATGGGGGATTCTTTGTCTGGAGCATAAATCCCTTTCCTTCGGCATCGAATGATGTTTTACCTAAAAAATCCATTTCTACTGATGTATCGTTCATTTGTTAATTCTCCGTTTTATATATGTTTAAATTTCTGTTGGACCGTATTGTATATTTGCATGGGATGTGCCTCTGCCCATTCTTCTCAAATTGATTCCCGCGCTTGCTTTTAAAGCTTGTGGAGCTAGTTTAAATGGGGCAAGCAGAGTTTTCATTCCAGCTTCTTTATATTCAGCACCTAATCTACCAAGTGGGCCTTGAGCCGATTGATTAGCTAGGTAATTCTGCCAATTCCTTTGTTCATCAGCCCAGGCTGCTCCTGCATATGAACCAGCAGCAGCTGCATCTAAAACTTTATCACTGTAGGTTTTATTTTTAGAACCACCAGCTACTCGCCCAAATCCTCTTTTTACTTTCCCCAAAATAGTAGTCAAAATATTTTCATTCAATGAAACAAAATCAATATTTCTATTAGACTCTGATAAGAAATGAAAATTTTCTAATTTTTGATTCATTTAATTTTTCTCAAGAAATCAGCAAAAAGTTTAATTGATTCTGCTTGTAGTTTTCTGGAAGGAGTCTTATTTAGGGTGTTTCTATACTCAGCAATTTGCTGTTCTTTTAGAAGACCATTATCCCAAACCCACTCTTTACCTTCCATGATTCCGTTGACGAAAGCATTTGGAGCTGAAGGATCTGCAACAATATCGATGGCAGCAAGCATGAAGTCTTCCTTTACGACATTTACTCCACCGCGCTTTTCCAAAGAACCCATACCACGGGTTGAAACTCCGAGTTTGACACCTTCGCTCATCAGATTCTTTACAATCTGACCGCATGGGGTATCAAGAATCTTAGCTTTACCGTAGAAGTCATTGTTGTTCTCGTAAAGCCAGGTGACCTTGTGAGAAACACGATCAAGATTAACTGAAGGACCAGTTGGATGATTCAATTCTCCAAGAGCGCGATTCTTATTCACATATTCAGTAACATAGCGATTGGCTTCTTTGGCAAGAATTTGCTTTGGATAAACTCTGCCATTTTTATTCTTTTGTTCAGCCTGCATGAAAACACCTTCGATGAAATATTGCTTTTCACCGTCTTTGTTTTCAGTTAGATATGCTACTTCTTCAACTGTTTCGGTAATTAATTTCATTCTTATTCTTCGTCCATTTCTTCTTCTTCGCCCTCTTCATCCTCTTCTTCCATTTCCTCTTCTTCCATTTCCTCTTCTTCGCCTTCTACTTCCCCGTCTTGCTCTTCATCTTTACCAGCAGCAATGATATCTCCTCTGGTAACTTTATCGAAGGGAGGATAATTGTTTGCTAGATTATCATCTGCCTCATTAAAAGTTGTTTTGGCAACTCTTACATATTCTTCGGCTAGTCTTTGGCCTAGCTTAATAGCTAAATCCTCAGCAATTGCCTTTTTTGCTTTGATTGCATTCTCTTCAAGAATTGAATGGATGATTGTTTTTGCTTTCATAGTTTTTTCCTTTGTTATTTATATTTTTATTATTCTGGCTGTTCTTGTGCCATTTGCATTTGTGCCAATTGTTCTTGCTGCTGTTTTGCTATATCTACAGCCATTTCGCGGTTTAATTGTTCTATTTCTTCATCACTTTGCTTCAAAATATTCTTTTTGATGTACATAGAAGAGAAATATTTACCTATCATTGGCTCCATCTGAGCTGCCAATTCCATTCTTGCTGATAAAATTTCTGCATCCTTTAAATCGGTAAAATATGAATCTTTATTAAATGAGAAGTTAATAGCATAATTAATTTCTTCCCAGTCATTCTGAGTTATAATACCCTTAAGAACCAATTGAACTCTAAGCAATTGCATGAATACTTGGGCAAACTTATTACGCAATCTTTCAATAAATTTATAGAATTTAACTTCATCTCTCGTAATTTCAGCCGATCTTCCTAGATTGAAGCCATTTTCTCCCACCAATCGTGAAGGTGGAATATTCAAAGCGTAATATAGCTTTCTCTTGAAATACTCAACATCAGTCAATTCACCTAGATTCTGTCCCCCATCCAGGGTTGAGATTTCTGTTCCTCTACCACCTTCGCGGCGAGGTAGCCAGTAATCTTCAATCATTGCCATTTGATTTCTATCGTCTTTGATTTCTCCAGTTGTCTGGTTATAAATCATTCGATTACGATATTTGTTCATAAGCTCACGAACATACTGTTCAGCTTTTTGCTTTGGTAAGTTACCGACATCGATATAGAAAATACGACGCTCAGGGGCGCGTGAGATGCGATATACGACGATAGCATCTTCGATCTGGCGCAACATGTTTAGAGGTCTAATGGCCTTGTGGAGGTAGCCAACAACTCTCTTTGAGTTCATATCCACCATACCTGAGTGGCAATATGCTATAGAGTCTGGAGAAATCTTAAGACCAGATGTAGGAGTTCCAATTACAGAATTTTTGTCGGTATTTGTATATACAAAATATTCTTCAACATCTTTTATTAAAGAAACATTAGCACCATCTTGTTTTGTATTTTTTGTTTTTATTTTTCTTACTTTTTTAACTTTGGTTGCATCAAGAGGAATCAATTGCTTAATGCCCTCAGATGGATTTTCAGAGTCAATTGAAATATAGTAATAAAGTTTAGAATCTACATACCATCTTCTAAAGATTTCATATCCTTTATCTTGAAAATCAAGAAGCTTTAGGATATTATCAAATTCTGTATATATTTTGCTTTTAATATTATCTGAAAATGTAATTTTAGATAAATCTAGTTTTATTGGTTTTCTATCATTGCCAGTTACTATAGATTCATTTGTAATTTCATCGATAGCTGTATCTACCTCTGGAAACAAAGACATGGCTCTGTATTGAGCCATGAGTGCTTGTTCATCCTTAACTGACCCCATGAAGTCGATAAAAGTGCCATATACACCAGCACCTTCAACTGTATATGCTCCATCAAATTCTTCTGGAGTAGCAAAATTTTGAAGAGATAATTTATCTTCTTCATCTTTAGATCTGACGGTAAAACCGAATAGTTTATAAGCCATTATATAAAATCCTTGTCAAGTATATAGTTGATTTTTTAAACACAAACTATATTAACCAATATCAGATACCGGGAAGGGTAGGATCCTCTGGATCGGTTGGATCGGTTGGATTGGTTGGTCCAACTGAATCTAGATCTTCATATTTAACATATTTGAAACAAATTGTTACATCAAAAGAGTTATATTGATCTCTAGCCTGCATTTCCATCTCAATTGGACCAACCGATTGAGGCCAACAACCAAATAATTTAGCTCTTTTTATTACACCGCCATTTGCCCCTTCTTGGTTTAAATTCAATTGTTCAACAATTATTTGTGCATCTGTAATACCTACTGTATCTCCAGCATTTGTATCGTGTCCATTGATTTGATTGCTCCAATCATGAAACTTTTGCCAAAGATTATCAGATCCAATATCATCCAATACAGTCATAGTCCAAACATTGAATCCATCAGCACTATAAATTCTATCTCCTGGGTATAAAATTTTTCTACCCTGATAGTCGATAGGATTAGTAGTTATGATTGAGGCAGGCATTGCTGCTGCTTGAATATGAAAATCATCTACAAGATCATCTGCTTGATTTGGCGAACCAATTAAAGTAACTTTAAATCTATTTTTTCTAGTTCCGCCATTAAAATTATCAATAAAATCTTGAATTCCTGCCATTGTTTTATCCTTTAAGCTAAACTTTCGTATTGAACATATTTAAAACAGAACGTTACATCAAAAGAATTATATTGATCTCTAGCCTGCATTTCCATATCTACTTGACCAACAGATTGTGGCCATGCTCTTTTCAAAACAGCTCTTTTTAAAACAGCGGTTCCATTTAAATTTAATTGTTCTACTGTTATGTCTGCTTCAGATGCAGATGTAGTATTTCCAATATTATTATTGTTGGAATTGATACCATTGCACCATATGTGCAATTTGGACCACAAATTGCTCGTAAGGCCAGATCCTCCACTTATATCATCTTGAATAGTGACTGTCCAAACATTGAATCCATCAGCACTATAAATTCTATCTCCTGGGTATAAAATTTTTCTACCCTGATAGTCGATAGGATTAGTAGTTATAATTGAGGCAGGCATTGCTGCTGCCAAAACGTGAAAATCGTCAAATCCACCTCTTGGGCTTGGCTGTCCAGCTGGAGCTGATGTTACAGAAGCTGGCGTAGTATTGGGGGTAGTACCAGGAACTTGTGGAATTGAAAATCCAGGTATATCACAAAATACACGAAATCTATTTTTTCGTGTCCCACCATTAAAATTCGTAATAAAGTTCTGTACTGACATAATTATTACTTATTAAACTGGATTTACGCCATTAATACTAATATAATTATAATTTAATCTTACAGCAAATGAATTGAATCCGGTATCTGCCATGTTAAATTGAAGTGGACTGATGAATCCTGGCCAACAAGATCTAAGAGTAATAGTTTTAATTACAGCTCCTCCTAAATCAAGTTGATTGATTTTCCAACTACTATTTTGAATGGCATCCGCAGTTCCTTGGAACCAACTATCATTAGCTGCATAGGCATGAGTGTTTGTTTCTTGATTATTAATCTTTTCGCTCCATGCCTGAAATGCTTTATACAGGCCAGCACCTCTATCGTCTAATACCAAAACATCCCACGGCTCATAAGTTCTATCTCCAACATAAGGAATTAATCTTCCTCTATATGGGAAATTTACAATCCCAAGGGTTGAGCTTGGAAGAGAAGCGGAAAGAACGTGATATTGCAATTTATTAGCATCCCCACCGCTATTGGCAGGAAAAGTTCCTTCTACCCTAAAGCGATTTTTTCTAGTACCGCCTCTAAATCCATTGATGAAGTCATCTATTTTATTTGCCATCGAATTACCTCAAATTCTTTATTATATAGTAAAATTAAGACTTATTATTGAGGGGCTTTGTATAGGTTTAAATGATATATCAACAACTATTATATTTTGAGCTATAGATGATTCGGAGTTATTTGATTCGTTGCAAATAACTCCATAAGAGTCTATTCCACCATTTAACTGCACATCTTCAAGTAAAACATTTAATCTATTGGATATTAATTCTCTATTTTCTGGAGAATTTAATTCAAATCTGAATTCGTTCAAAATAGATTTACTGTTTCTTACGATATAAGAATATGTGTTAGCATAAGTAAATGTTTGTTTTACTGTGTTTGAGGAAGCTGTATTTCCAGAAAAATCGGTTGATAAGAAATACTCTTTTCCATTTGGACCAGATACATTTAATATACAGTTTATTCCTCTATTTTGAGCAGTCTTAAGTTCTGTTCCAGAGTTAAATGTTATATCGACTGGTGTTTGCGGAATTATAGTTTCTGTAAATTTAATATTCGGTAAATTTATTTTCGTAAAAATTTGATTTAAGACTTTACCATTTCTAAATCCAGCTGGGCTATTCCATGGATAATAAGAATAGCTTCTTGCCATCATACCAGCTGCATCACTTAGTAATGATACTAAGATATATGGACTATTGCTGTACTCAGTGTCATCATTAATATTTTCGTCGCCATAATATCTTTTTAATCTTTTAACTCCTCCTATTGTAAAAGTTAATTGATTGAAATCGGCATCACTCAATTCTGTTCTAGCGTAAAAATTATCAAATTTATAATTTATATTTGTCTGATTATTTAAAATATATAAATTTTCTAATGATCTAAATGAATTTTGATCGATAGACGCATTTAATAAAATTGGTATTTGTTTAAGTTTTATTTCTGAAATTAAATCCGAAGAAATTGTTGTCTTAATAGGATCATACACTAAATAATCCAAATCATATTTGGAAAAAACATCATAAATGTTACTTTCGGTAGAAGCATTTATCAAATAAATGTTATAATTATAATGAAGAGCATCTAAAATATAATTAAAATAAAAATCTATTTTTCTTATATCTGTTTTAGATGCTGTCGAAGATGTATTATTTACTTCTTTAAGAAATACTTCTGAATCAGTTACTGACGCACCTATCTGCGTATAATCTGCATCATTTATTAATTTTGTAAAATCACTTACAGATTCTAACAGAACATGAGTGCTAGTTATTCCTAAAACACTGAATAAAAGAGAGTCGTAGATGAGAAATCCCCCATCTACGACTTTCTTCGAATCTATTTGCTTTATGGAATATGTAAAGGCCATTAAGCTTGAGTGAGGACAAATCTAAATGTAACTGTTTCAATTGTGTAATATGGTACGAATGAAATATCAATTATCAATTGTTTAGCATTGATTACTGTATCTGTATTGTTTGTTTCATTGCATACTACAGTAAAGCTTCTAATTCCACTTCTAGATCTAATTCTATCTAAAATATTAACTACACTATTTGATAGTGCTGTTCTAGTAGAAGAATTATTAACTTCAAACAATACTCCCTGTAGTAATGGTTTGATCGCTCTCTTGATGTGAAGAATTAGTCTTGAAATGCCTATGTGCATTCTATCTGAATCTACTTGTTCTAAGGACGAATCTCCCATGACGAAGACTCTATCCGGATAACCATAGACTCCGCTCAAACTATTGATTCCATAGGTATCATTTAAAGAATCAATATTTGTTTCACTGAGTTTGGGTTCAAAGTTTGTGAAAGATAAGATTTCTCCCTTTCTAATTCCAGCTGGAGGATTCCATGGGCCATATAGATTGTCCGATACAGCCATTAGACCAGCAACATCTGAACCTAAAAGTAAAGTAATTGTTCCCGTTGCTCCGTATATTCTTTCTCTGGTCTTTCTTCCAATTATGCTGAAGAAATTCTCATCAATGCTTGTGGCTCCAGTGATTCCGGTGATGCCATACATCGAATAGATTGCCAAATTATTTGTTGGATATGAAGCTGAAGTACCGCTGTGATATTCTGCCGAACATCCCAAAATACCAACACAATCTTGTCTCATTGCAACTAAATTGATTACATCATTAAATTTAGAATTATCTTCGCAGAAAACGCTATCGATTGATAGATTTGTATTGTTTAGAGCAGTGGCTCCAGTAGCAGCAACCAAAATGCCACCATATTGCAAGTAATTTAGAGCTGCATGTAATTCTCTGTCGTGAATTGTTCCACCGCTAAAACCAGCACCAGACGCAAACCCAGAAGAAACTCCGCTCAGAACTGTAATATCAAATGTTGATAAAAGTTCATTTGGAGTATTAAATATTTTGTAACCCAATTGAGTAGCATCTGCCTGGGTAATTTTGTGGTATAATGAATATCCGCAAATAAACGCCGATAGGTGAGATGAAGCTTCTGCTTCGATTCCTGCTATGATAGGTGTTGAGTTTTCGAAAATGTTAATTGATGGCATATTTTTTTATTCCTCGGTAAACCAAAGAGAATTACCTTCTTTAAATGTGTTTTCTATATCAAATTCCCGCGAACCCATAAAAAAAGTAGTGTTCTCTTCCTCCTCTTTCTCTGTGGTATTTATAATTTTTTTCCTTTGTATGTCTATGATCTCTTCAAAGTAGCCCTGTCGAGTTAGCCATCCAAATAAAACCAAGCACATAACTAAATCGTCTGTATAACCATCATCCGCACAAAATGTTTGATGTTTGGAAATAAATGTCATCAATTCTTGAATGATGTCATAATCCCTAACAAGTAATTTATCTTGTTCGATTAGAGTTTTTAGAACAGCACACCCCAGTTTTTTGACTGCTGCGCTGGTTCTAACCCCTCTTTGTTTTGTTCCTCTTCCAAACCCAAGAGAAACTTTCTGGCCAGCTCTACCCATCATCGTGGTCTGAATGATGTTTTCGTATTCAAATTCTTCATGCATAACATCGGCAATCTGGCCACCAATGTCATTTACTTCGATTAGTAAGTGGGCGTTATTATATTTTGTCGCCAAAGCATATAATTCGGGAGGAACATCAAATGGCGAAATGGTATTGTTTCGATACCTAGCCACAACTCTGTGTGGTTTTTCAGTAGAATCAATTACTACCATTGCCGTGTAGTCTCTACCTTGGCCTCTAGCAGTATCGACCATAATGAAGTAAGCATGCTCGTCTTTCGGTTCGTCGTAGATGTAAAGACCCCCCGGTTCTTTAACTAAAGGTTTGTCAAATTGCAATAAATTTAGTTTACTTGAACTAATCAAAGTATTTGAAGATCCAAGGAATGAACACTCAAATTCTTGCTCAAATTGCTGTTCGCTGGTTTGAGCAATCATCTGCTGCTTCCATTCCTCATCTCGCAGAGGCCCACCAGCGTACTTAGGAACCTGTCTCCATGATACCTCTATGGGGACGTACTCGTTCTTTCCTTCGTCCCCAGGCTTCCTTGTAGCCCCCTTCCAGAAGCTGTAGAACATGTTCAGACCGTTTGGGGTAGATACCATGAATACTTTGGTTGTCTGACCTGATGTAATTGTAGGGTAAACTGAACTAAAAAACTCTTCGGCCACGTTCTGGGGAACGTGAGCAAATTCGTCCAAGAAGATTAAGTTAAACGAACCACCACGAACAGCGGATGATGAGGTGGCAGAGGCCATGACCTTGGAGCCATTCTCCAAATGAATAGAAGTCTTGTTCCATTCAATGATACCCTGCTGAAGCCACTTGGGAAGATATTCGTAGGCTAGGCGAAGTCTGCCAAGAATTTCTCTGGCTGTATTCATCTTGTTGGCCAGAATACCCACGCTCATGCTCTGGTTGAACAGAATGTAATGTAGAATGAAGGCTACAATCGTGGTGCTCTTACCAGACTGACGAGGCAGTTTGGCAATGATATAACGATTGTCATGCATTTTCTTGACCATTTCCTCCTGATAATCGTATAGTTCAAATGGAACTAGACCCTTATCCAGAGACACGACTTTGATGTATTTCTTGATGAAATAGATTGGATCCTGGGAGCAACGAACATACTCCCGAATCTGTTCTTCGGTGAAGTCAATCTTTACTCCAGCTTCTTTTAGGTTTGGATTACCTAAGTAACCTTTAAATTTCCTCGACATTCTTCACTTCCGCATCAATTATATCTAGAGCCTTTTTCTTGCTCCGTTCAGGATTGATTAAATCCTGAAGATCACTTGTTGAGCCAATAAAGAACGAATTATTTGTGGTTGTCTTTATTGTGGTCTTGTTTGCTTCGTTCTTGATCTTTTCCAAATCTATAAGATCCTTGTTGATCTCTGACATGGTTTTGAGCATTTGAGTCACGACTTCATATGCTCTTGGTGAATCTCCCTCAGAGGCAACCTTCATGATTCCCTCAAGGGCAACTTTTGATTTTTGAATTATGTCATACAAATTTTCTCTGGCATATTCATAATCATTTTCAGATGATTTCTGAATTTCGCTGTTAGCTGTTTTTCCAGCAGATTCTATTTCAAAAAAATCATTTAATTTATTTACTGACATACTGTAGTACAATCCATTACTGCTTTAAAATCTTTTTGAGCCACGGTTGTTCCATTTTGGATTTTTAAAACTAATTTTCTTTGTATTCCATCCTCAATTCCACATAAATTAAATTCTTCACAAATAGCGTTTATTATACTAGTAGTCTGTGCTGTCGTGAGGGCCAAAGTTCCAGCAGGAATTATTTGTGTATAAACTACTCTATTTGTTGTAGTTAAAATACTAACAACAGTATTTAGATCAGAAACGCTGGTTTCTGTCCAAGTTAAATTATTTGTAAATCCATTTTGACCAATTGGTAAGAAATAAGTATTAACTCCAAAACTTGAACTTATTTGTATAGATGTAGTTGGTACAGGATCTTCATCAGGATCAAGATTTGGATCTGGAGCAGTATCGTCAATAACATCTTCAATAAGAGTAGTTGGCTTTATTTCACCAAAGACATACGAGGAAGCTACAAAAGATATTACTCCAATCATCATTCGGCGTGATTGCAAAGATCCTTCATAATCATCAATTATTTTAAAATCTCTGTAAGCAATTGGTATATTTACATTTTTAAATATTTTATTGAAATTGATTCTAATATTAAATTCTGGATTAAAATAAGGAAGTATTTGTTCTAATACTTGGAATAATTCATTCAGACTTCTAGAATAAAAGTAAAGATTGAAGGCTACATTAATTGGAGTTTCTGAGAATGTTTTATAGCTTTCGGAAATACTACCATCCGCAGCTGTAACAGCCTCATTAGTTGTTAATAGTTTATTTCTTTTCCTACCGAAGTCATATGCAATATTTGAAACTTCAAAACTTAAATAGGGAATATTTATCTGTGTTTTTACATTATCGGTTATGGAGGAATTTGATTCTAATCTGCGTAGAAACTTTTCCTTCGAAGAAAATGTAATAGGAACTTTTACTTTTTCTGTTACCGATGTTGTATCATTTTTTCTTGAAACATAAATTTCATCAAATAATGAGCCAAAGGCAATTACCAGTTTTCTTATAGATTGGTTATCATACGAATTAAACATTAGTAATTACCCTCCGAGAACGGATCAGTTTCACTGAAATTGACTATAGGAGTATCTATTTTGCTTCCGCTTCCTGTGAAGCCTCGTTGATAGTCTAGAGGCTGTATTTCTCCAGACAAATCTTCCAATATAGGATTGATTGTGACGATATCGTTTGTCGAGGATACTGATAGAATCTTGAATGTTGCACCAGATACAGAGCTGGTGAGAACCGTTGGATTGAGGAAGGTAATTCCGTCTATAGATGCTAGCTTGCCAGTCATCTGCGTTCCAGATAGATCGTAATCAAGCATACGGAAGTATGACGTAGTTCCAGAGACAGAACCAGGAACATAATACTGTTCTCCGCGAACTGCCTTATTGTAAGCAGCTGTAAATCCGGAGAAGGTAGCACCTATGGTGAAATTGTAAATTCCTTGCTTCGTATCGGCCAAAGAATCCATATCCGTATTTCCAGTTTCGAATTCTTCCGCAGAGTAAACAAAAGTTTCACAATTCAATGTAAACACATAATTTTTATCTAGTTGATAAAATGGTAATTCGTGTTCAACAAAGTTTATTTCAAATAATGTTTTAGTTAGTGGAAAGAATATAAGATCTCCTTCACGCGGTCTTATGATGGTAGAATTTTTAGTAGTTACTTCGTTAGTGAATCGTTTTTTACTAACTACAAGATTTACTCTATCCTTTACTTCTAAGCCGAATTTAGTTATAACATCAGTGCCATCAAATCCAGCTGACGAAGCAACATACATTTCAATCTGATAAGCTTTTGTAAATCGATTGAGCTGATCTTCTCCAAATAATCTATCCAAGTTCACATTTTCTCTTGGAATATACCAAACATTTTTACCCATCATACGAATAATTTCAATGATGTTGTCTTCAACAACATTTTGTTCTGTATTTTGGAATCTAAAGTAAGGATTTAAAGCCATATTATCCAGTCATCATATCTGGTGGTAATTCATATGCGGAAATAATCTGATCCTCAAGAATTGCAATCTCTTGAACTGCCTCTGCTAGTATTTGTCCCCCTCGTAAGGCAACTCCACCGGGCAATGATACTCCATCAAATTTTGAAAGATTGGCTCCCCATTGTTTCTTTATTAATGCAGTAAAATACTTTTTAAGCATTCTATCATTGTAAATTTCTGGGTATGTATCTGGATCAAGATTGACATAACCCTCAATAGCCAAGAATGTTCCTGCCTTGAGTGTGCTCCAATCAGTTTCGATATAAAGTTTATTTGTTACTTTATTGAATCTAATTGTTCTTTCCGGATCGAACATCATTTCGATCATTCTAATATAACGTTTTGTTATATCAAAATTTGCTATCGGGGCAGAATTAACAAAACCAAGATTTGTGTTTATTCCGTAAACATCATTTAATGCCATTTGATATCTTACATCAAATAATTCATTTGCATTTAAAGAACCAAATGGAAATACTCGTATAATTGATAAAATATCATATCCATTTGGATCGCCGCCAGACGCACCGACAATTGGTCCAAACGAATTAGTATTGATATACTTATTTTGTATATCAGTATCTGTTACCTGATAACTAAAATATGCTCTCTCGACCCCATCAAAATGACGCTCTGCAAAAAATTGCAAAGCGTCATCAAGGCGGTCATTAGCTTGCTCGTAATCTACATTAATTTCAATTACTGGAGCACCTAGCTGCCTGTAGGCATATTGTATTATAGAATCTCTTGAGTTTGGTTGTGCCATTGAAAATATTTATGCACAACAAAACTTATATTATTCTGAAGGGGGTTGAGAATTTTTAGTTTCTTCCATTTTTTGCTTTATTTTATCCAAAATATCAGAAATTTCTTTTGGGGTATCTGGCATAGTAACTTCTACATTTTGAACAGAATTAAATTCAAGATTTTCAATATAGTGTTTTCTAGACTCTGGCTCTTTGGCTTCCTGCGGCAAACTCATAGTATAATTGCTAAATCCTGGCATTGATAGAGGACATGAAACATTTGGATAATCTAGTTTGCTATATTCCTCATCTTTTCCATTTAACCAAGTATTTTTTCTATCTCCGCAGCCGCATGCACCGCAGTAAAATTTACCATCAGTAGAAGATTTTTTAAGATGAGCACAAGGAGGTAATACACCGCCGTTGTGTTCATTTCCAAAGCAACTTAAAACTCTTAGTTGCTTTACAGTTTTATCTACTCTTTTATCCTTCAGTCCCCTTGAGGCTACAGCAGTAGCATAACTTTGAATCATGCTCAAAGCCTTTTTTACTGCTGGTTCTTTATTAGGTAGGGGGGAATCCGAGAACTTTTTCTTCTTTCCACAACCACAATCTTTTTTTGGTTCACTCATAAATTAATACCTCAAATAGTCAGACCATTGATATATTTTACTCCTAAAGTAGATCCTGTCAAGGTAATAGAAAGAACTTTATTAAATCTGGTGTCGTTAAAACCAGATGCACCAGTAATTTCTACAGCTGTAAATGCCAATTGATGGCGATCAGCTCCACAGATAGAAACTGCGGGAGATCCACTTGATGTATCATATAATGTAGAATCTTCTGAGCAATCTACATAATTATCGGCAAATGAAATTCCAGCATAATAAACGGTAGATGCACTAGGATTTATAAATGCTGTTTGACCAGCATTCAAGTGGAACCATTGCTTTAGTCCTGATGGAAGAGTCAGTAAATACCATCCAGTATTAAAAGATAGTGTGACACCAGTACCATTGACGAAAGTATATCCTATTAGTTTATCATATGTTCCGCCTAGAGGATGGGACTTTGGAAAAAGAGGCATTGCCCCCTCCCAAGCTGGACCACTTGCAGTTTTTCCTAAAAGCTCATTGAACCATTCTCTCATAGAAGTTAATGTCAATGTTTGCTGGAGCATGAAATTTTCTTGTATTTCATTAAGCTCAGACGCTTGCAATTTAGATCCTGGTTTGAATCCTACAGAAGTATAATTCTTCTTTGGATCTAAATTTTCATTATTACTCCATGTCCTACTTGAGTATGGATAATTCGTTAAGGGAAATTGATTATTATCTAGTGGATATGTCATGATATATCAAATATTGATGTTATTGTATATGTAGTTGCGGCAGAAGATATTGTACTATCCGTAGCTGAAAGTATATTGCACCCATCGAATGTAAATGGAGCTGCATTTACTGTTGTTAAATAAATAGTTCCGGTAGTTTTATCTGGATTTGCATAATTTAAGCTAATTCCTCCAGTAAGAGTAGAAGAATCATAGCTTGATAATAATAATTCATTTCCATCAATTACATTTGTAACCTTATATGAAGATAATGGTGTTGATGTCTCTATGGGTTCACCAGAATATTTTGAATCCTTTGTTCTATTCAACTTATTTGAGAAATAATTAGTTGATGTAGTAATTGGATCAAACACTAAACTGGCCTCGCTAAGAGAAGTAATATCACTAAATGTTAAAGCCGATGCACAGGTCTTTTTCAAGCTTGGAGAAAAACTTCTGTTTAAAACAGGAGATATCTTTGTTCCATCTGGATATCTAATCCCAACTGAAAGGAATACAGAATCCAGACCAAAATTTGGAGATCCTGTAGTTGGTGTTAAAATATCCTTGATTTCAGATTTTAGAACAGTAAGTTCTACAGAAATTTTACTGGGTCTTAATAATCCATAAACATTTAGATAATCATCGTCTGTTTCTGGCAACAATCCAAATTCTATATTGGCAAGACATTTGGAGAAATCTCCATTTGGACTAGTTCCATTAACACCAGATTCAATAGCTACTGCTTCGATATACACACAATCCTGTACATCTAATTCATTTTCTGTAATTATTCCTATTACTTTGTAACCTAAATTAGATCCAACATACACAGTTTTGAGATATGCCTTGAAGTTTCCGATAGTTCCATCATAACTTAGTGTTAATTGCGGATTTTCTTTACTTACATAGTAAGCTTCAGTTGGATCATCCCACCAAGTAGCATTTACCAACCCACCCGATTTGAAGTTTGTACTTTGTGTTTCATAGTTTTTTCTGAAAATATTTGTTGTTGGATAAAGGTTAATAACATCTCCAAATGTTTCATATGGAGTAACACTGGATAATGTTTCGTTGCATGGAGTACATCCAGCTGTTCCAGAGTAATTAAAAAATCCTCCAGATAGACCTAGTAAAGAATTTTTAAAATCTGATTGTAGATCCAAAAGATTACCAAAAATTCTGCAAGTTGCTTCATTAGGAATTGTAAAGGCTTGAATTAAATCTCCCTTATCAAAACATATTCCATTAATCTCCATTTTATATTTTGCGTAGAGACAGCATGTTCCAACTGTAATTCCCGAAGTTCCTCCTCCTCCAGTAGTACCTGTAATACTGGAACCATCCCCAGTGACTCCTCTGAATTCAACCATCGTATCGATGCCGCGAATTCTAACATAGTCAGTTAAATATGGAGAAGAATCTTCTGTTATCAAAACCCAACTAAATCCATCTGGATATGAGGTTATAACACCAGCAGTTGCATCTGGCTTATATCTAGAAATTTCTGTGCCAAATGCACTTTGTCTATTGAACGTAGGGTCCTTAACACAAAGATAAAGGCCACCATTAGTAGAATTAAAACAAATACTATTTGTTATATCTACTGCTGAATTATATGGGACATAGGCTTTGGGAACCCAATCCTTTCTATCGATAACAGCATTTATATCATTTGGTAAAATTCTCTTAGCAAAAACGCCACAATTGGCTGCGGTTTTTGATAATCTGTTAGTGTATTTTTCATATCCTGCCTTGCCAACCCCAAGACCAAGATAATAATCCTCCTTAAAGGCAGCTTTGATAAAATCAACTACACTTGAGGAATAAAGATTTTCTGATTTATTTGGAATAGTCATACAGGTTATTTATTCTAAATCACGATACAGAAACCTTCGAAGGGATCTTTTTATTTATCGTAGATCCAGCCTGGGCAAATGTTTGCGGAGATTGTAATAAATTCATGTAGAATCCCACTGGTTTTAACATGGAAATAAAGTCATCCTGATATTTTTCATCTATGGATGCCTCTATTTTAATAGAATATTCCTGTAAATCTGTACCATCTGTAAAGCTATTTTCATTCATTTCTGAAGCATTTAATACAAAAGTATCATCTATTCCTTTGCTAAGTTGATATTGGATTGATGCAAATAAACTATCCAAAAAGTATTCATATGACTTTTGCATACCTTTATTTGATATGAATCTACTTTTATTTGATATCAAAAATTCTCTAAGTTCATCTTCTTTCGAAGTTATAAAATCGTCAAAATCAAAGTCAGAAAATAAGGAAGAATATGTCTGCCTAAGTCCATCTTGGTTTGAGAAAAATACACTCTGAATATGTTCATAATTTGGATAAAGATTTAAGCCATTCTTGGAAAAATAAAAATTATAAAATTCTTGAATTAGATCAATAATTTTTACATCAGAATTTGTCTTTGACTGATCTACTATCCATTGTGGAAATTGATTCTCGACATAATATCTAAAATTTAGATCATCTCTAAAAATCTTATTAAAATCGTAAAGTTGTTTTAATTGATTAATTGCATATTCAGCTCCGACCGTCATGTTCATTCCGGTTGGTCCGATTGACTGAGATGATGTTGGATTGAAGAATAAAATCATGTTATTGTAATACTTGAGATTGCGTAATCCACTGCCATATTTTGAACTGGTGTAATCTGATCTGTATTTGGAGTTATAGTCATATCAAACTCATCAGCAACGGTTAATCCATCATAGAATAATACAAATCCTGTAGTTGGATTAAATACTCCAATTTTAGATTTTACAGTAGTCCCGTTTGATAAAACAGCATCAATATATTTAAATCCATTAAGTTCTGGAACACTTGTGGTAGTTGAAACAAATTTAACAGAACTTGTAGAAAGATTAGATGACACAAGATCTGTAGTTATACTTGATATTGAATTATAGAAATAAACAGTCTTATTTTCTGTGAGATTAATTGCTTTTGTAAATGTAAAAGATATATTAGAATCCTTTACTACAAGTCCGGGACTGACTTCTGTAGCTAATGTTATTAGAGCAGATTTTGAGATTGAATTATTAAACTTTAAAGTACCATAATTATTTTCTATGGCATCTTCAAGTTCATTTCTCAATTGACCAGTTGTTTTTGTAGTTTTGGAAGCATCTCTTGTACAAGCCATTGTTATGTTTCCAGTGAAATTTTCACTTGCTTTATAAACAACATTAAGACCATATACAGCCTTTGCTTGTAGTATATCTGTTATACTCTGAATCGTAACATCACCAACATCATAACCAATTATAGAATAATAAATTTTTCCATAATTATTATTATGATTTTGTCCATCAAAAACAGCTATTTTGTTTACAATATCTGTATAGCTTGATAGATATCCAGATGAGGCGATTGCTGCTTCATAATCAGATTTTGTTATTAAACCATTATAACCATAATATCTTGGTCCAATATATTTTAAGTAATTCAGATCTGGTGTATCATACCCCCCGCTTGATAAAGTGGATGATATTAAAACCACAGGAATAGTTTTTGTTCCATTTGAAACCAATTCTGTTATTTTTACATTATTTCCAACAGTTCCCGAAGAAATTACATAACTTAAAGTAACAGTATCTGAACCAGTTATAGACTTTCCTATGGAATTTATATCCTGGCTTTGTAGATTTTTTCCAAATTTTAGGTAATAATACTTTCCCTTTTTAATGACGAAAAATATCTGAGAATTTTCATCAGTATCTTGAAGTGGATTATTGGTATAATTAGTCCAGAATGTAGAATTTACAGAAACGCGAATAGTTCTGATATCCACGTTCTCATTTTCTATTTTGTATTCTTGATTATCTAAATCAATTTCTATAGGTATTTGTTTTACTAATCCAGTTCCAGCATAAAATGGCAAAGTTGTTGTATTGTCTAGTGTCTTTAGACCATCAAGATAATAAAAATTTTGTAGGGAGTTATTTGCATTTCTACCTCTTACAACTGCAAATCTATCAATTTGAGCTAAACTTGCATTTGTTTTTGCAAAAGTTACTAAAGAAAATGCTGAATTTTTGTTGTTTAGGGTAAATCCTACAGTCTGTAATAGCTTAGATAAAGAATCTGTTCTCTGTGCAGTAGATATAAATGATTCCTTATTGACATAATGTAAATAATGTAGCCATATTAGGGTGTTATAGCTGAATAAATCCACTAACATCTTGATAGCTGTGCCATCGGTATCTAAATCATACTGTTTACCTACCTCTGTAGTTTTTAGGTAGGTTATTAGATTTTGTTTTAAAGAATCTTTATCCAGATCTACAAGATTTATTTCATAATTCATGAAATTATTTATCTATTGTAAACTTAAACGTAGATGTCTGTATATTTTTAGATATGGAATCTTCTATTTGGTAAGAAACATCGAAAGTTACTGTTTTTTCGCTTCTTAACGGGATTATCTTAATATCTTTTACTTGAGGCAATTTGTGCATGACTCTGGCCATAAGAGAAGATAAAGATACGCTGTCGTACCCATAATCTGTTGAAAATTTAAAAGAGTCAATAGTGAATTCGTATTTTTCTTCTGTCAATCTAGCATCACCAAATTTTAAATTTATCAAATTCTTCACTATTTGATTAGTAAAGGCCATTTTTGATACTTTAGCTACATCTCCCTTTGCATCAATATAACCAAAGATGTTTATATCTTTTAAATACATCATCTCTGTATATTTATAATTGGTCCAAGATTAGAACTAGCTGTGCTTATATTTGGGGCATTATCAGCAGAATAATCTCTAACAAGTGTCAATGTTGTTTCCTGGTGTCTATCTTTAAATATTCTATGATTAACGTTTAGAACAATCCAGTTTCCATGTAATTTTCCAAAATTATTGCCAGAATATTCTCTTGGAATATCTTCAATATTCACTTTATAGCCAGGTCGCACAGCAAATGTACCATCAATCGTAACCTGTACTTTAGTAGCATTTAACAATGCAATGAATGCTCTTCTTGCCAACGGGCTTTCAAACGGTGTACCCCAGAAAGTGCTATTTTTAAGTGCTGCTGCTAAAAGTTTTGGAAAATCTTTTCCATATTTTGGACAATCACAGCTAAATGGGGAATTGGGTTCTGAGTATAAGCATCCTAAAAAGTTATCGCCCATCTTTTTAGAAATATCATCACATAGCTTTGTTTCCGTGAATGCACAAGTTAAAGTACATCCATCTGGCTCAGGATCTTCCTCGTAAATAAGAAGAGTAGAAGACTGCGTTGGTGTTTTAGATGGTCTTATTTTTCCAACCATGTCATTTAAAGCTGCGTCTTGAGTATAACCCGGAAAGAACTTTTCAAGACATTCATCTACAGTTCTTGGTGGTGACCCATAAATTGCCAATGGATTGGCACAAACATATTCTTTAGCCTCAATATGTTCTTCATCTATTTCATTTGTTTTTGATGCAGTAGTTGCAATTATTTTATTAAGAAAAACATTTTTAGACATTTTAACCCTCCGCAGGACAATCTTCGCATTGCCCTTCTACAGCATTTTGAACATCAAAAAAGTATAAAACAGGAGCAGCGTTAATATCTTTCTGAGAAAGACTAATGCCCGTTAAATCTTTAATGTTAATTTGTTGCATTTTTACTATTTGACCATTGAATGAATGTTTGCAAGGATCGTCTATAGTTGGGTTATAGCCTACAGGTATTATCTTATTTCCTCCAGGGAATTGTTCCAGATCCATATTAATTCCTGCACCAACATATTTTCTAGGATTTAATTCATTTTGTGTTTTTGTTTCATAATTAGTAAGCTCATTAATATTAAATGCTGGAAAATATGAATATGTTGGAATTTTAACAAATGTATTTCCTATAGCTCCTCCATAATCAGCGGTAAATCCTGCATTAAATCCAGTAAATCCACCAGATCTTGAATTATTTGGAATAAAAATTTCAAAATATGGATGAGCAAAATGGAAAGTGACACCCGTTATACCGCCTATCCCAGATATTCCAGATGGAACCCCACAGGTACATCCACCAGCAGAACTGGACGAACCAGCAAACATAGGATATATGATAGTAGCAGTTCCCCCAGAAACTCCTTCATATCCTTTAGGAACAAATTCTACTTCTTTCCAAACATATTTAAACGCTTTAGATTTTAATGGTTTTGGATCTATTGGTATTGGTCCACCTTCTTCATCACCATTTAGAACAGTAGCACCTAATATAAGAGCATAGAATGAATCTGAAATATTATTCATGCAGCAGACAACATATTTGAATATATTCCATCTTTCTTTCAATTCTCTTAGTTTATAATATTTGTCTCTTTCTCCAGAGATACCTTTGCGTATGTTAATATATTCTTTGATAAAATTTACATTTTGGAATGAAGCACCCGAAGGATTGTCTTCATCAACTTCGGATTCAATGTACAAAGTTGTACCAGAAATTGGACCAATTTCTTCTATATCAAACATACTTTGCCACATGTAACCGGATAATCTATTTGTGCCTTCGTACTTAAACGTATTTCCCTGATTGGTGTATAGACTATAAGTTTGTTCTGGCATAGAACTATTAAAGTATCCAGAATCATAACTTCCCCATTGGCCGTCATCATAAAATCTTCTAGAAGTTACTTTTGGTTTTGATGGATTATCTGGATCAAAATTATTAAAAATATCTGTTTCTATATTTCCAATTTCTTCTGGATCTATCGATCCCTGTTCTCCAAGATTAGCATCATTTAAATTAAATAATTTACCACCTAATCTAAATTCTTCTCCAAGAGAATATTGAACTAAAAACTTCGTATATCCCTTTGAAACATCACTAAATGAAAAATATGGATTTTCAAAATCCGGATCTATTCTTTCATAGTAAGATGAAAATGCTCCATTGTTTTCTAATTCCATTAAAGATAAATTAGTAATTTCATTTATAGAATTTATCTTTATCCGCTGACTACCATATAGTGCATCTACGAGTCCAGTGGTTAAAAATACAGATGGACTTAAAGAAGACATCGTTGAATAGCTTATGAAGTTAAAGCTATTCAAATCTTTCCAACAGAAAAAATTTGGAACATTATTGTCATCTACTGCATTGGTGGCCAAGTAGTTCAATAAAGATAAGAAATTATCCGTATCTATTTTTCTTCCACTTGGATATATTTGATGCTTTTCTTTTAACCAAGCATAATTTTTAGAAGAATCAATAAAATATTCTGAGTCTACTCCAGGAGTTCCAGTGTCGGCAAATTTTGCAAATATTTCATTTACCCATCCAGTCTCTTCTTGACCGGGTTCTCCCCCACCGCCTCCACCGCCTCCTCCTGTACCCTCGGGGGGTTCAGCTTGAGGATGTTCTTTTGATATTTGCTTAATGTCTTCTTCATATAAAAATGGTCTTCTTTGATTATAGAAATAAAGAGGATCAATGAATTTCAAAGCAACCATTCTAGCTTGATTTCTATCAGAATAATCTGTTGCGTGAACTACCTGATAGATTATAAAATATAAAGTTTTTGTTTCTCCGGAACCATTGGCTACTGTATCATTAATTACTACCTTTAATCCATCTCTACCAGTAAAGTTAAAATTTCTAAGAACATCTGAGTGATCTCTTATCATTAAAGTACCACTACAAAGAATCTGTTCTATTCCTTCATCAAATGATATTTGCTCAAAATAACCACTTGAATACTCACCATTTACAAGTGTCCAAGTTTCATCGCTTCTACCGTGAGTAATCGTAATACTCACTATACCTTTAATATTAGCTACTGACATTAATCATATCTCCAACAGTTTTTAGTTGTGATATAATTGGAATATTAATCATATTTTTATTTCCAATAAAATCACTAATTTCCGTTATGGATATGTATCCACCAGTTGGTGTTCCACCAGTATATCCAGCGGTAGAAAAACTTTTTGTAATTATTTCATATTCATTTGTAAATGAAGTAGGAGAATTTGAGTAATTTTCCAATTGAACATTATTTAAAACAAATCCAGTAAGTAAAGGTTCAGTTATTGGATTCCATGTATTATTTGTTTTTCTTAGAATTCTATATCCACTACTAGCTGTAAATCCCTTACTCAAAACTTTAAGTTTATTAATTTCATAATCAACTTCAGAGACATATGCAAAATTATCTGTAGTGTTGAAATCTGCATCGTAAGATGCATCAAATTTGACTACTAAATCTCCTGGTTCAACTCTAGCTGCGGTTTGACCTCCAGTTGCGGTAAAATTAACTGAATTAGAAAATAAAGATTTAAATGTACTTAATTCATTTTCTATTTGTTCTGTAGATGGAGGTAGTTCTATAAATGGATTTAATATTTCTCCAGTGTATAATGGAATATAATAGTTGGAAGAATCTTTAAAAGTTTTTAAAGAAAAACTATCAAGCAATTCATCATCATTTATTTTTTCAGTATAAAACGAAGATTCGATAGTCGAAAAATCAAAATCTATATTAAATGATACAATTGTTCTTTTTGTACCATCGAAATCATAAGAAATTTTTTGATAATTATTAAACATTATCCTGTTGTTGGTATTGTTGATACCGCCTCAGATTTACTAATAACAAATCCATTACCTCCAATTGCTCCAGTCTCAAACTCTTTAAATATTACACTCAGTGCTGTAGCAAATGGTTGTCCGTTTGTAAAATAAGTAGGTCTATTCGAATCTAAAGGAACTTTATTTACTGAAATTCCTGCTAGTACACAGGGCATAGGATCTCCTAACCAATCTCTAGTAAGACCTAAATCATCACCACCAGATGCAGCAATCCTCAAAGTCCATATTGGAGGGGGATAAATTCTTTCTGGACCACCAGCATATACTGGGTATGAAGCTTCTCTTAAAACATTACATATATTTGCAACTGCGGTAGCTTCAGTTTCATTTTTTGGTATTAATAACCACCCAAATTCAAATTCTCTTCTAGCTTCAGACTTTAAAGATAATTCTGTTATATTGGAATACATTTGTTGTGTGGTTGTAGAACTAATATTACTAAAATATGTAAGCATGGGATCTATAAAGACCCTTTTTAATAAATTTGCAGTTCCTCCACTATTCAATGCTCCAGCAGCAGTAAGCATTGGTCCAACAGGATTTGCTTCTTCTGAATAACCATGTTGGGTTTGAGTTACTAAATTTCCTGGTATTGGTAATGTGATGGTATGAAATGGTGCTGCTGCAATAGCATTTCTAGTTCTTAGTCCTGCAAGAACACTATATTCTTTAGCATACATTCTAATACTATAGCCTTGTTCTCCGATATAAGACCCAGATGGAAATTGCCATATTGCCATATTTTTATTCCGTTATATATATTTAGTGCCGTATAAAACAAAATTTTTACCAGAGCACACAGAAAAATATGTTGGAAATTCATCAAAAATATTATGCAAGTCCTTGTGGGAAAGAAAACTTTGCAAGTATTTTGATGATAACGACTCCGTTATAAATTGGTGCTATGAGTGTTTAAAAATACCTTATCTGTCTCCAGTAGACGGAAAGGTTCATATGTATTTTCCAGATTTTGTTGTTAAGTTAAAAGATAAAAGTGGAAAAGAACAAACACTGATAGTGGAAGTAAAACCTTATAAACAAACTATGCTTCCAAAAAATAAAAAAACAAAATCATTCAAAGAAGAAACTGCTAGATATTTGATAAATGAATCAAAATGGAAAGCTGCACAAAAATTATGCGAAGAAAATAAATGGCAGTTTAAATTATTAACCGAAAAAAATATATTCAAATGACTCCAGACGAACTAATAGCAAAAATTTCAGAACATAATGGTATCCAAAGAAGAAATAGATTTTCTGTGGATTTTTCCTCGGAATGCGGGAATATTACTAGTGTAGAGTCGATACCAGCAATATATGCCAGCTTTGGACAAAGAGGGGTTGAATTAACTCCAGATAGAAACACTGGACCAGGAATTGGAAGAAATATTCCAACAAATCCAACATATGAAAGCGATAAAGGATTATTAATAAGATTCCCGGTAGAACAAGACTGGGCAACATATAAGATTATACAAAGTTGGTTTAATGGATTGGGTTCTTTAAATGCTGGAGTATCTGGTAAACTTACAGCCATTAAATTTTATGATGATTGTGCTAAACAGGGAACAGTAACTCTTAAAGCATTGACATACAATGGGACTGTAGCATGTACATTTACATTCAAAGAAGCATTTCCAGCAGTTATTCTTCCAATAGATTTTGACTCAGAACCTAATTCTGGGAACGCAACATATGATGTTATTTTTAATTTTAGATATTATGAAGCGAGATAATTATGAATTTTAAACGAAGATATCCAGAATACTCTTGTGTATTACCAAGTAAAAATAAAGAAGTTTTCTTCAGACCATTTTTAGTATCAGATGAAAAATCTTTACTATTAATTAAAGAAGAAAAAAATACCAGAATAATTTTTAGAACAATTTTGGATTTATTGGAAAGTTGTTTTAAAAATATAGATCCAAAAGAATTAACTTTACAAGATATGGAATATCTTTTCTGTAATCTTAGATCGAAGTCAATAGGAGAAACAGTTAAGGTAAACTTTACATGTCCTTCAACGAAAGAAAATATAGAAACAAAAGTTGATCTATCAAAAATAGCAATTGTAGCTGGAATCAAAGAAAAAGAAATATCTTTGGACGAATCTACAAAAATTATATTAAAAGAACCAAAAGTATATAAAATTTTAGAAATGAATGGAGATTTCGATACAAAACATTTCCTAAAAGCATCGATAGCTAAAATTTATATGGAAGAAAATGTTCTTGGATATGATGATATTAGTGAAGAAATTGTAGATCAACTTTTATCAAATTTAACAATTTCTGAATACGAAAAAATAAAATTATTTGTCAATGGATTACCAAAAATAACATCAATAATTAGATATTATACAAAAGATGGAACAGAAAAAAGCACAAAATTGGAGGGTATTCTCAATTTTTTTACACATGCCTGACTCACAATAATGTTATTTCTTTTTACAAAGTAACACATTTTTTGAGCACAGGCGCAAATATTTCTATAAACGAATTAGAATCATTAATACCATGGGAAAAAGATGTTTACATGCTACAGCATAAGATTTGGTTAGAAGATCAAGAAAAGAAAGCAAATGAAAGACGAAACACCCAACATAAACTATACTAATTTTGACTTTTTTAATATTGATTCTATGGTTCCAGCTCCAGTTCCAACAGGATCAAACGAATATTCTGATTTTTTAGAATCTTCTCCCCAAACAGATTTAAATAATAATCCAGAAGAACAAACACAAGAAATTGAAACTGTAGATATACCAGATACAAATTATTCTAGCCTAACTACAATAGAAACAAAAAACTCAGAAGAACAATCCAATAGTAATACAATAGAATCAGCTGTAGATCTTCTACCTCCACAAGAAAATGAAATTGAACAAGCTTCTACTATTGATTTGTTACCACAGGAAGATGTTCAAGAAGTAGAACAAGCTTCTACATTGGATCTACTTCCACAAGAAGATATACAAGAAGTAGAACAAGCTTCTACAATAGATCTTCTACCGCCACAAGAAAATGAAATTGAACAAGTTTCTACAATAGATCTGTTACCTCAAGAAGATGTCCAGGAAGTAGAACAAGCTTCTACATTAGATCTACTTCCACAAGAAGATACACAAGAAGTAGAACAGGCATCTACTATTGATTTGTTACCACAAGAAGATGGTCAGGAAATAGAACAGATTTCTACGATAGATTTATTACCGCAAGAAGATACACAAGAAGTAGAACAAACTTCTACATTAGATCTACTTCCACAAGAAGATGTCCAAGAAGTAGAACAAACTTCTACTATTGATTTGTTACCACAAGAAGATAGTCGGGAAGTAGAACAGATCTCCACTTCCGATTTATTACCAGAAGAAACAGCTCAACAGACAGAACAAGTTTCTATAACTGATTTACTACCACAAGAAGCAGAAAAAGAAACTACGCAGATTTCTACATCCGATCTATTACCAGAAAATAAAGAGCAAGAAACTTCACAATTAACAACAGATGATTTAATCCCACCAGATGAAAAGGTAGAATCTGAGTCAACATCAACGAATGATTTATTGCCAGAAAATATAGATCAAGAAACTCCACAGTTAACAACTAAAGATTTATTACCACCAGTAGAAACACCTACTCAAGCAGATGAACTTATTGATGAAAGTAATAAAATTTTATACAAATCAAAAAATTCAGTAAATGAAAAAATTGAAATGTTGCAGACAAATCTCGATAAGTTTAAAGAAATTGTCTCTGGAAATCCAGGTGCTAGATTAGCAAAAACACAATCAATGTTAAAAAATAAAGATACTCCAATAAATATAAAATCTGGATATTCAGAAGATCTTGATCAGTTCTTTAATAAAGTAAATAGCCCTCCGACTTGGAGGGCTATGAGCAACTGACTATTGAATTTTTTAGTCTTCTTTAGCTAGTCGCTTGAAGTACTCAAGCGCATCCTCGTCTTCGTCTGGCTTGGGAGCCTTACGAGCAGGAACGGCCTCAGCCACTTCGTCCTCGTCCTCCGCTCTCTTAGCGGCAGGGGCAACGCTGCGAATGTCGCCACCGAGAACATCGTTCAACTTCTTCTTGAGTTCGTCGTATGACTTGAACTCACCAGGAGCAACAAAGTCCTGAAGCTTGTACAGAGTCTTCCACAGCTTCTCAAGCTTCTCATCATCGCCCTTGTAGAGTTCGGTAGCACCATCAAACTCCGACTTGTCGTAGTTAGTGTACCCAGCGACCTTACGGATCTTCAACTTGAAGTTAGCACCCTTCCAGAAGTCGAACGGATTGATGGCTTCCTCGTCCTTGAACTGAGGCTGCATGGCCTCCTGGATCTTCTGGAAGATCTTCGTACCGTACTTGAAGAGGAACACCTTACCTTCGTTCTGGGGGTTTGAAGGATCGCTGACAACAAGAATGTTGCTGATATAGGTTAGCTTGCGCTTACGGTTACGGGCAATGTCCTTGTCCTTTTCGACACCGCTGTTCCAAAGTTCGCTGTTGGCTTCACAGATCGGACACTTCTGGCCAAGCGTGGTTGGGCAGTTGTCGATCAGCCAGCCACCCTTGCCTTGGAAGCCGTGCGAGTAAACCTTGACCCAAGGAACATCTTCACCTTCACAGGCTGGAAGGAAACGAATCACGGCATAGCCGTTACCCGCCTTGTCAACTTCTGGCCTCCAGAACCGATCATCCTTGTAATCGGCAGTCTTGTTTAGGTCTTCGATCTTCTTGGTAAGATCTTCAATGCTGGACTTCGAACGCTTCTTAAAATCGCTAAATGACATATAATCTCCTTAAATTTTTCCCAAGGAACTCCCTTGGCCGATGGTGTAGTATACCAAAGTCTGGTGATTAGTCAAAAAGGAAGTTTGGCCTTTTTGGGTAAAAGATGCAGATCTCTTCCCTCTTCGACTAGTTTTTCGATTATTGGTTTTGTTAGAAGCTTAGATGCTCCTTGCGGTTCCATATTATAGTCTTCACAAATTTTTAATATAGCATCCATATAAGTAGAATTATGTTTTGAAACATAATCTATTACTAACTTAGAAAATTGATTTTTAAATGTTGGTTCGATAAGCATAATGAATACCCTATATAGTTAGATTAAATTGGAGAAATTATGGCCGTAAATGACGCAAATTTGCAGATCAATGTTGCTGGTGGAGCCACTGCCACCATTTCCACAGACTTCGTTATTGATTCTTACGGGGCTACATCTCATGTTCAGCTCTTTAAATTGGTCTGGGGAAACACCAGTGATGCAAACAGAATAACTACTTCAAATCCACTTCCTACCTACTTAGCATCTACTGGTGTAACATTAAATACAAATGCTAGTATTAGTGGTGGTGGTACGGGAGGATCCGTACCAGTAGTAAATTATACCGGAACTTCTCTAAAAGTAAATGGTTCAGGTCTAAATAATGCAGTTTTAACTCAGGATCAGGCTGGTAATACTCTTTTGACTGACATACTTGCTGATACAGCAAATATGGATAGCAAACTAACCAGTGGAGATTTCATAATTAAAACAATTGGAGTCGATCCTACTGGAGCAACTAGTGGGGCTTATGTCCGCTTATTCGATCCTACAACTAATCTCATCGCTGGGGTTTCAAATGGTGGTGGTAGTCCAGCATTGATGGTCCAAGTCCTTGGTGCTCCAATTACCTTGACTGCAAATGTAAATCCAGCAGTTGCCATTTATAACTCCGGAACTGGTCCAGTTTATATTCAAGGATCTACTGGTACACCAGTTAGTATTACGGGTGTAACTCTTGAGTCTTTACTTACCACAATTAACAATTCTGGAATTTCTGGTGCAACATTCACATCCAGAATTCCAGTAATTGAAACTCTACTAACTGCTGGTACAGCAAAAGTTACAGTAAATTCGGAAACTTTACCAAGCTCATTGTTAACTGGATTATTTACAGCTACCACAACAGCTACTGGAATGTATCCTGGAGGATTTACATGCTCTAAAGGAGTTAATCTAAAATCTTATCCGACAAATACTCAATTTGTCTTTATAGGAGAATCAGGATTCACTTATGGATATCCACTTGATGCTGGTGAAGAAATATTCTTAGAAGTTTCAAATATGAATAAACTATTTGCTAAGAGTGGTGGTGGCAGCACAGGTCAAAATATTTACTTTATAGCAAGATAAGATGTCAAAAAATAGCAATATTGTTTTAACCAAAACATATGGATCGTATGGAATCAATATTACAAATTCCTACACAGATTTTGATTTAATTGGAAAAGAATTAAAATCAAATCCTTTAGTATATTTTTATAATTCTTTTGGTAAAGCAATTTTTGATTATTCTGAAACTGTAGATTTAGACGATATTGAACTATTAAATTTATTTTTACAAGGTATAACAAACGGAAATACCTTTACAGTAAGTAATGGTTATTACATAAAAGAACAAGATGGTATAACATCATCTATAAATGGTGTTTATCAATTTGATGGTTCTACTGGCGATAATATATTTTTAACTACTGTTGTATCTTTGACAGGAATTAATAATGCAGAATATAGATACGAAAATGAATATTTCGTAAATCCTCCAAAGCTTGATTTAAATACTGGATTTACAGGAGACACAGCATATATCATAAAATCTGTAACTAATTCTGGAGAAATTACAAAATTAGGTCTTTATGAAAATGATTTAGTAGAAATATCTTATGCAGGAAATACTGCTAATATTGATAGATTAAATGTCGAAAAAGTAGAAGTATCAAGTGATGGTGAAGAATTTATTTTTGTAAAAGAGCCAATTGTAAATGATAATAGAATTGGTTTATGGACAACTATTAATGTTTACACTAGAGGTAATGCTACAACAGAATTGTTATCTGCTGATCAGTCATTATTAGGTTCTTCAAATGTTTTTGATAAAACAGGAAATTTTCTAGCTTGTTACGATAATCAAAATGAACTTCAGAGCTATTTAAGAAAATTTGCATATGCAGATAAAGAAAGTTACTCTGTATGGGGATACGGGGGATCCTGTAGATCTGTTGCCATAGAATCTGGTGGCGTTGGTTCTAATTTAATATTCGATATAGTGGTTTCAGTAAAGTATGGCACAAATGGATTTATCATTAATAATATTTTACGACCCACATTGGATTTAGTAGCAGGCAAAAAATTCCTATTCTATCAAGGGCATTCTTCTAATTATAGTTCAACACCACCTCAAATAGTTTTTACAAGAGTACAGGGAAGTGTTTCTTCTAAACATTTATTAGGAGAATACTATATTTCTAGTGGCGTTCCAGGCAAAGATAACGCATATACTGTACTGACTATAGATTCTAAAACACCATCACTATTTTACTATGAAAATTTAAATTCTCCAAATAAAGGTGGAATAGTAAAAATAGTTAGAAATTTAGCTACTGATGCCGTACCTGTTACTGGTATTCTGCCAATTTAAATAGAAAGACGCTTATCCGTCATTTTAACTATAAATTCTCTTATCTTATCAATATAGCCACGATTACGCAATTCTTTAAAAATTAAATTATCTTGCGTAAATTCTCCACTTTTTGCTATAGCATGTTTTCTTAATTTTTGAAATTTTTCCAAAAGCTTTTCAGCTGCTTTAGTATCAGTAGTATTTTGAAGAGCATGTTCAATTTCATAAACTGCATCTTCAATCTTTTTCTTTAGAAGATCGTCATGCTCAAAATCTAATTTTAGATTTTCTGGTTTTACTATCCATTTTCCAGTCTTCAAGGAATACACGCCCTGATTGTCCGGGATCTTTACTTGTCCGAGTTGAGCATAAACTTCAACTTCTGTGTCATATATTTCAATATCATGGGTTAAAGACCAAATTAGTTTTTTGTCCTTAAAGTATTCTTCGCCAGCGCAGTTTGGAATTTTTTTGGGATTTAAGATGATATGAACATCTAAATCTGAATCTTCCGTATAGTTAAAATTTGCATTTCCTCCAGTAAGGACTATATCTTCTACTGCACTAGTTGGTATTTCGGCAAACTTTAGCCATTCTTTAGAAATTTCAAGTAGCTGTTTACGAACCTCATCCTTGAGAAAAATATTTACCCAGAACTTTGGATTAAGTTCAGAGTGATACTGGAGAGTAAGGCTCTCCCTCAAGAATTTAGACAGATGTAACATCAGTTATATACGATAATAGATCCAGCCTGATTTGCTGTTAAACCATAAACTCTTGTTGGTAGATCTACGGTAGTGCTTGCTGCTATGCTTATGTGTCCAGTGTTTAGAGTTCCATCACTTGAAACAAAGTCAAGTGTAACCCCCATAGCCGAGCCTGGAGCACTTAATGTTACTGCCTTATGGTTTCCTAGTGTTGCTTTAGTAATACCAGTACCAGAAGTTAAAGAAATTATTTTAGCTGAATGAAATGTGTCCATGTAGCTATTTATATGAAAAAACCCCCCGCTGGAGTCGGGGGGTTTTGTAATTACGATTAACTAATCAGCTCAAAGACGAGTCTTTGCCTTGCAAATGGTATTTGAGCACTTTTCGATTTCGGTGTGAAGTGTATCGACCTGATTCCACATATCTCGACGGATACCCTCAACTCCTTCACGAATATCACGATCACAGTGGCTACGCTCAAGTGAGCAGACTTCCTTTGAAAGCCGACGAATCTCTGCAACAAGCAGAAGACCAGTTAGACCAGCAAAAGCCCAAACTAGTGGAACCTTTGCATTATCAAGATGCAAAATTAAAGCAGCAAAAGCGGTAAAAACAGCAAGCCAACGGTAAGTAAAAACATTATTATGCATTATTATTCTCCTTTTGAATAATTTTGGTTAAAACTGAAACAATTTGGTCAATTTTTTTATTCTCCAGAATCATATTGACCTTGATCTTTTCAATCTCATCCTTGAGAAGTAGTACGATTTTTTTATCTTCTTCGGTCATAATCATACTTATATCTCCAATGAGTAGGGTGGGGGTCGAACCCACACATCTGCCGTTATAAGCGGAAGGTTCTGCCGATTGAACTACCTACCCAAATTTCAGCATCTCAATGCTGGCGAGTTAGTTCTCGCTTTCCCGTTAGGGCGGAACGATTTGTGCTTTGTCGTTCCCTGCTACACCATCATTCTACTGAAGATGGCTCCTCTGTCAAGAGAATTTTACATTTTTGGTTAGTAACATGCCCAGAAGGAGTCAAAACCAAATAATTGCTCTTCTGGCGGTCAGTATCGTCCCCAAGGCGATAGTTGACCTGTGTGCCGTTGTGGGCCTTTACGGACTGTAGGGCCTCTGGGGAGGCCAGACTCTCCATAATGGCTCTGGCGGCGATTACAGCCTCCTCTTGGCAGGAGACTACGAGGGGGATATCGATGTGAATGCGGTATGCCATTAGTCGATTAGAAGCTTCTTTGCGCTATCTGCGGAAATCCAGTCCGTTGAGCCATCCTCATAGCGGACACAATATTCAGTTTCTTCGTAAATCATACCCTTCTTGTCCTTTGCCCGTGAAGTTTGCGATCCTACGATGGTGCAAGGACGACTATTCTCAGAATTTACAATTTTTTCGCCATGTTTATACATTTAAATCTCCAATTCTTGAAAACCTTCATCATCAGTGTACCAGATCTCATCAAAGAAGTCAACACACCATGACAAACATTTCTTACAAGGCTTAGAATTTCTAAGTTGATGAAACCGATTCATACGAAAATTGATCAATTTCAACCTTTTTTCGCCTCTTTTGTAGGATTTTGGCAGCTTATTGAACGCATCTAGTTCAGAATGAACACAATCAATGACATAACCATACTTACGAGCAAGTGGATGTGTCTTAAATTGGTTAGTGCCAATTGAAACTAACTTATTCTTGTGGAAGATCAGACTTACATGCTTCTTCTGCCGTTCCATTTCCAGACAAATAGGCATCGTCTGCGTCAAGATATCGTTCAATTTCACGCTCAATTTTGGAATAATCATTAGAAGTCGCCTTTGACCCGACTATCTTCTCATTATAGTACTTCTCTACAAAAACATCAACCACCAAAGGATAATGTTTTACCACATTTCGTGCTTTTTCACGAATTTCTTTTGGTACTTTTGGCGTTTGCTTTGGGTCAAGAAGACTATAGATGAATTCTTTACACCTCTGCAACGCATAAATTTCTTCTTCTAAAGTTGACATAACTCTTCGGACTGGGATCGAACCAGTGACATTGGAGTTAACAGCTCCACGCTCTACCATCTGAGCTACCGAAGAAAGAGGATGACGGGACTTGAACCCGCAACATTGACCTTGGAAGGGTCACACTCTGCCATTGAGTTACATCCTCGTATTGGAGATCCTAGATTCGAACTAGGACAAACTGAGTCAGAGTCAGTTGTGCTACCGTTACACCAATCTCCATCAATGGAAGTATTGATTTGCTTCGTCTTTCCAGTCTTCGTCCTTAAATGGCTCTCTGATTTCTACGCAATCAATCTTAGCCAAATAAGATCCAAATTCTTTCCTTACTGCATAATCCATAACATCCATAGGCTTTCTAAATCTTGTATCATACACTGTCCAAAGTGTAATCGTCGTTTTATATAGTGGCTTTTTTCTCATAAAGATCCATATGGGATTTGCACCCATTACCTAGCTTTGTCACAGAATAGGTGGTTTTACGCTAGCGCAAGTCTTGTCAACTCCGCGTGTTCCTACCACGCCGATGGATTCATAAACATTCCCGACAGGATTCGAACCTGTGACCTAATGCTTAGAAGGCATTTGCTCTAATCCAACTGAGCTACGGGAATATGGCTTTATTCAGAAAGCTTCAGCCCTGCACCGAGAATCTTACCCATTCCTGCTGGAGCAGTAACTAGACCGCTGATAGAAGAAGTGTATTGATTCTCCATCTCAATCATTGGCTGCAACGCAAACATAACATGCATGTCTGGAATGTCAATGCCATCCTCAGCCTTGGTGTAGGGCATGTATGGCGCAAAACCAATCTGACCCTGGCCCATGGGGATCAGGATGTAAGCCTTCTTGATGTTGTATGAATTATCTGACTGAGTAACCTTACCAATCAGTTCTTCACCACTAGTTAGTCGCAAAATCTTCACTTCGCTCATATTCATTCTCCTTAAGCATTGTAGTATACCATTCTGGTTCAGGATTGCAAGTCCATTTTGCAAACCTACTTTTTTCTCCGACATAATACTTACGATATGCAAGTACTGGATCGCCAAAGACTTTGTATTTATCGGGCATGGCCTGAGCAAAATTGGTCAGACCGCGATTCGGTAGTTCTGGATACTGAAATACCATCTTGAAGATGAGATCATTGCTCTTGTGCGTCCTACCATAACGATTGCGATAAATGTTACAGAGTGCATACGCATGCTCTGCCAACCAGTTGTAGTTTTGGCTGCTATCGGCAACCCATAGAGTACATGGGTGATTGACGAAACACTTCTTGTAGAGTGGAAGGTTGTATGGATTATCGTAGAGGTGATGAACAGTCGAAAGCATTTGTGCGCTTTCAAGAATCATCTTAACTACATGCTTATCGCACATATGACTAGCAGCAACCAAAGCATCACGATGAAGTACGAAAATGTTCATATTAGTCTCCGAAGGCAGTATTATACTGGCGATTTACCTTGATGAAACCTGAATTCTTAGAAAGTTCATCAAGATTTTTTGCGCCAACATAAGTACATGCCGAACGGACACCGCCCATAATTTCTCGTACAGTATTTTCTACTGGACCCTTTGGTTCAATAACAACCCTCTTGCCTTCTGCTGCACGATAATGGTTTCGCTGATTGTAGTGAGTCTGCATGGCGTGTTCTGATGCCATGCCGTAGAATGTCGGGACCATTGTATTTGTGGTGTAATCGAACTCCCATCCACCAGCTTCATCGTGGCCTGCTAGCATTCCTCCCAGCATGACCATCTGTGCTCCTGCGGCAAATGCCTTTGAGACATCACCGGGATGTACGCACCCACCATCCGCGACTATTCCCGACAGTCCTGGAATTTGTCGTGCTTCTTTTACACACATCTGGACTGCCGAGAATTGTGGAAACCCTACTCCGGTCATCTTGCGTGTCGTGCATGCACTTCCGGGGCCGATTCCAACCTTGATAAAGTCCGCGCCTGCCTTGCATAGTAGCCTTACTCCTTCTGGGGTAACAACATTACCCGCAATGATATTTACCCGATCTCCATATTCACGACGAATATTGTACACTAATTCACTAAAATTATCGATGTAACCGTTGGCAACATCGATGCAAACAAACTTAAAATCATTCTGCTTTTCCATCACCTGACGGAAAGTTTCACGGCTGGTGTTGTCCAGTCCAATTGTTGGTGCAGAGAAATACTGGCCATCCCTAGACAGAGAAAGAATCTCTGCTGCGGTATAGTGCTTGTGGAGACAAGTAAGCCACATGCTCTTGGCAAGAGCTTCTGCCATCTCCAGCGTACCGATTGTTGCCATATTAGCGGCCACAATAGGAACACCACTCCAAGGAATACGTCCCATATTTACTCGCATCAGATTAACTTCTGACCGAGAGTTGACGCTTGAATGACGAGGTACGATTAGGATGTCTGAGTAATCTAGTTGCGTTTCCATAGTCGGGAAACATTGTACCATACTGTCACGCAAATTCCAAGG
>Ga0129333_10000205_pt1 | contig 42225 bp, 45 predicted proteins | sample CPB6_08_DNA_FD_94474 | JGI IMG/M metagenome (GOLD analysis project Ga0129333, IMG submission 94474) | Freshwater to marine salinity gradient microbial communities from Chesapeake Bay, USA - CPBay_Sum_0.6_0.8_DNA | ecosystem: Environmental > Aquatic > Marine > Coastal | place: USA: Chesapeake... | reverse complement strand
TTTTTTCTTTCTTTATAGTATAAAGAATATAACATAAAATGGGTGGTGGTCTTCTTCAATTAGTCGCTTATGGCGCACAAGATGTTTATTTAACTGGTAATCCTCAAATTACCTTTTTCAAAGCTGTCTACCGCAGACATACTAATTTTGCTATTGAAGCTATTCAACAAACTTTCAATGGCACCCCTGGTTACGGTCAGCGTGTAACAAGCACTATTTCCAGAAATGGTGATTTAATACACCGTGTATATCTTACTGTTGATCTTTCTAATTCATCTGGAGATGAACTATGTAAATTCTTCGGTCATCGCCTTGTCAATTACGTTGAAGTAGAAATTGGTGGTCAAAAGATTGACAAACAATATTCTCACTGGATGTACATCTGGAATGAACTTTCTCTCCCTATCTCCAAGAGAGATGGATACTACAAAATGATTGGTGCTGTTGGTGGCCAACCTGGAACTAATATGGAAAAACAATTATATATCCCCCTTGAATTCTGGTTCTGTCGTAACATAGGTCTTGCCCTCCCTCTTATTTCTCTTCAATACCACGAAGTTAAAATAAATCTTCAATTTGAAACTTCTGCTAAATGCCAAGGTGGTGCTACTGCTCTTACTGGAAGCTTTGATGCTTCCCTTTGGGTAGATTACATCTTCCTTGATACTGATGAACGCCGTAGATTTGCTCAACTTTCACATGAATATCTTATTGAACAACTTCAATTTACCGGTCAAGAATCCATCCAAAGCAAAGACATGAAATCTAAATTAAATTTCAATCACCCTTGCAAAGAACTTGTATGGTTTGTAACTGATTCATCTACTAATTCTGGAAATAATAACTGGATGAACTACACTACTGTTGCTGCCGATAATACCTATAAATTAGCTTCAGATGATGATGTTGCTGATATGATAAGTAAACTTTCCGGAAGCAGTGTATCCAGCAAAAATCCTATTGCCGCAGCTAAACTTGTTCTTAATGGCAATGACAGATTCTCTCAACGTGATGGTTTATACTTCAATCTTGTTCAACCTTTCCAACATCACGAAAATGTACCTGTCAATGCTGGTATCAATGTTTACTCATTCGCTCTTAAACCTGAAGAACACCAACCCTCTGGCACTCTTAACATGTCACGCATAGATACCGCTGTTCTTAACATAACTACCAATTACACTTCTACTGATATGAAGAACCTTAATGTTTATGCTGTCAACTACAATGTCCTCCGTATTATGTCTGGTATGGGTGGCATTGCTTACAGCAATTAAATTGATTAGAGCAAAATAAAAATAAAATATTTCATTTTTTTTCTTATATTATAGTATAAAGAATATAACATAAAATGGGTGGTGGTCTTCTTCAATTAGTCGCTTATGGCGCACAAGATGTTTATTTAACCGGTAATCCTCAAATTACCTTTTTCAAAGTTGTCTATCGTAGACACACTAACTTCGCTATGGAAGCCATTGAACAATCATTCAATGGTAATAACAACTTCGGTTCTTCTGTAAGCGTTCTTATCACTCGTAATGGAGATCTTATCCACCGCATATACTATAACGCTAAGATACAAAATAATAATGCCGTTGGATATCAAGTCGATGGAACTACTGTAGATCCTGTTAAAGGTGCTGTAGCCCTTGTTCCTTATTTTGGTCAAAAACTTCTTAAGAGCATTGAACTTGAAATTGGTGGCCAAAAGATTGATAAACATTATTCTGAATGGCTCTACATCTGGAATGAACTTTCTATCCCCGCTGGTAAAAAAGCAGGTTATCGCCAAATGGTTGGTGGTGATGAAGAAAATCGTGCTGTTGTTTTAGCCGCTCAATCCAGTTATGAAGTTTATGTCCCCCTCGAATTCTGGTTCTGTCGCAATGTAGGTCTTGCTCTTCCTCTTATTGCTCTTCAATACCACGAAGTTAAAATAAATATTTCATATTCTTCTGCATCAGAAATGGTTAACGCATCAGCTGACGTATCTGCTAATAATTTTACCGCCTCAACTCAAAACAATAATGCTTTCACAGGCACCGCTTCAAATCTTGCTCTTACTGATGTTTCCCTTTGGGTAGATTACATCTTCCTCGATACTGATGAACGCCGCAGATTCGCTCAACTTTCACATGAATATCTTATTGAACAACTTCAATTCACTGGTTCTGACACTATCACCGCAAGTGCTTCATCTGATAACATGAAGAGTTCACGTATGACTTTCAACCATCCCTGTAAAGAACTTATCTGGACTGTACACAATGACACAAGTGCTGCCACTTATTGGAATAATTTCTCAGACAGTTCTACAAACATATACGAAACTGCTCTTAACCCTGTCCTTAAAGCTAAGATACAACTTAATGGAAACGACCGTTTCACTGAACGCCCAGGAACTTACTTCTCATATGTTCAACCTTATCAACACCACGAATGCACTCCTTCTGTCTACCACAATGGCATCAATGTTTACTCATTTGCTCTTAAACCCGAAGAACACCAACCATCTGGCACTCTTAACATGTCACGCATAGATACCGCTGTTCTCTCTGTTGCATCATCTGTTGCTGGTAACTTATCAATCTATGCTGTCAACTACAATGTCCTCCGTATCATGTCTGGTATGGGTGGTCTCGCATACAGCAATTAAATAATTTTTTTTACATTTTATTAAAATAAAAATGAACAATGCCTTTATTAAAGAAATATATGTATCATCTTTACTATCAAAGTTATCATATTATCAACCATCTGAGTTTTTTAAATTGATAAGTAATGGAAAATCAGAATTCAATGATTTATATAATATAATAATAAACAACCATTTATATTTCATAGAAGAAGAAGATGTAAAATGCATATTATTCAAATACAATGATATTATATACATTTCATTATATTCTGAGTTGAATTATAATCAAAATCAAAAATTAACAAAAATATGCAAAAAAATAAAGGTTCATAAAGGAACTTTTGATATTTATAAAAGAATAGAAAATGATATATGCAAAAATATTTCAAAACTTGTAGATGAAAACACTGTAAATATAAATATCTCTGGATTTTATGTTGCCGGATCACTTGCTACAATTATTGCAGCATGTATGGGTGACAAGTATAATAATATATATCTTGTTACTTGTGTTACTTTTGCAAGCCCAAAAGTAGGTAATTATCATTTTAAAAAATATTTTAATAAATATACAAATCGTTCATATAGAGTCAATACGGTTGATGATAATTATATTAGATTTACTAATTATAAACATGTTTCTAATACAATCTTAATAACAAACAATCATATTATGTGTGTAGCAAAAGAAAATTATTATAAAAAATGGACAGATATATTTGTTAAAGAAAAATCAAAAAAAATAGATTCTATTGATACATATATTCAATATCTTAAAAATATTTGTTCAAATAAAACATCATCTATTGAAATTGCACGCGATGCTAAATTATAACATTATGTAACAATACAAATACATTAAAGAATACTATTTTCCCAATATGAAATGATTTTGCCATATGAAAATTAGTAAGTTCATTTTTAAATGAAGAACATTTCTTTTCAGTATATTTATCATATTCTTTTTCATAAAAATAACGAATACATCTGTATTTTTGTGTTTTTAATTTGTTCATAGAAAAGTTTTCAGGTATATAATTATCTGAAAACTGCACCAATAATATACAATTAACAATCATACAAAACATAATAAAGAGTACGTTATAGATTTTCATTGTTATTTAGATCAAGTCTAAAAAATAATAATCATTTTTTTAACCCGATTATATATAATCCTACAAAATATATTGTTACGATAATATTTACATATATTCGCAATATTATCATATCATATTCACTTAGACCAAACATGTATCTTGGTTCAAACATTTCTTCTTCTTCGTTTTTATATGACATTTTGTATACATGTGTTCTGTTACCATTAAATGTTGTATTGGTATTATTTTTTAACATGATATTTGAATTATTTGGTGTTTTGGACATTCTTAAAGGAAATTGCTTTGATGAAAGTTTTAAATATGGTTGATGTATGAAGCTATCGCTATCAATAAATTGTAATATAAATAACAAACTTAATAAAGATTTCATTGATATTTCAATATAAAAAGTTTTTATATAATTTAATTAATGAAACATAATAATCAATACTATTTAACAAATAAGCATACTTTTTTGCTGAATAGGAAAAAAAGAAAACCATTTGTTTTTGGATATCTACAAATATTAATTCAATCTATATTTAAGAAAATTAAACGATTTTAGGCTTTTTAGCATCTCTTTCGCGACCAACAATTGTAAAATAACAATCTGCGCATATTTCAACATCAGATAAAGCTCTATGGAGTTGTGTAATACTTTTATCAAACAAGTATTCATATAATTCAATAAGTTTCGGACTCTTTTTTGTTTTCATTAGATCTTTTCCCATTTTCATAGTGCAAATCAACAATGGTTTATTTTTGAAATAATCAATTAATTTTTCATTACCATATCTATAACATTCGGAAAGGATAATATTCAAATCAAAGTAAATATTATGTGCTACAATTTTCTCAACATTTTCAAAATCGCTATGCATAGTACTCAGTGCTTCATTAATGCATATACCTTTTGATTTAGCTTCTTCGTATGTGATACCGTGAATTTCAGTGTTATTAATTTCAAATCCATCAGGAATAATTAAACTATTAAACTGTTTCACAACATTACCTTCATTATTATAAATTTTATAAGCAATTTCAATAACACGAGAAGAATTATAATAATTTATAAGAGAGGGATGATGATATTTATTAAATCCTTGTGTAATTGGTAGTCCAGAAGTTTCTGTATCAATTACAGCAATCATTGTTGAAATAATTTATATATTTTTTAGGTCATTTTTTTGTTAAACATTAAATGATTTTTTTATGAAAATCATAATTGGCAACTCGCCATTTCTGATTCTGGAAATGGGTTTTTCGCCATAATTGTAAATATCAAATAAATTGTATCCGTCATAATTGATAAATATTAAGTATATTAAAAATAATATTAATCCAAATACAACATCGTTTATACTTTTTTCAAAATTACTAAAATAGATCATTGGAAGAAATTTCATCAAAAAATTGATAATAACAAATATTGAAATATTTATATATTGTTGTTCAGAGTTTTTAAATACAATCAATAAGTATAATAATGTGACAAATATGAATATATTTGCACAAACTAATATGTAATATGGATTAAAACTTAAAATACCAATTTCATATAAAATACACCAAATTAATATCCAATAAGAGAATAAATGCTGTGAAGACACCATTACAATAGTTACAGAAAAAAGTTATATAACAATTTTATTATATTATATAATAATAATGTCAGAAGAGGAATATTTAAGTGCTGATGATAATATAAATGATTTTAATATTAATAAAAAAACAATTGCTGTCAAAAATGAAACTACTGTTCTTGTAGAGTTATCCTTTTACGAATTACTGAATTTTGCTGATTCATGGAGTTACAATAGAAGAATTGATAATGAAAAAGCAAATGAATTATATGAGACCTTATGCGAAAGTTACGATATTCCCTGGACTTTACACGCTATATATGATACGACAAAAGATATCAAAAAAATTCTTATCCTCGATGGACAGCATAGAAAAAAAGCAATAGAAAAATATATAGAATATTTTAATGAGAATTCAGTATGTGATTTTAAAGTATGGGTTTGGTTATATTTACTTGATAATTCAGAAACAAACAATAGTGACATAGCAGTAAATCTTTTTAAAAAAATCAATAATAATCGAATTTTTAAAGAAGATGAATTACCAAATACATTTGTTATAGATTTGGTCAAACAAGTTAGTTCAAATAATATTTTAAAAAAAGGGATAAGAAATAATGATGCCAACAGTACAGCACACGTTCCTTATATACACAAAAAAGAGTTGAATGCAATTTTTAATGAGAATATAGAATATTTACAAGGCATGTCAATATCGGATATAGTATACAATATGGTACAAATTAATCATCGCATTAGTATGAAAAATTATGATAATTTATATGGTAAAAATGTATTAGGATGTGTTAAAAAATACGAAAGAGCCAAATCAATACAATTTTTTTTAAATCTCGGAAAAATGTCTAAATACCCAATTACAAAATGGATAAAATATATTAACAATGTGGATAAATTTGAATAAAAGAAATGAAAATATATAATAGAAAAATGTATTATATCTGGTCACTGATAATATCTATAATAATTTTTTTGGCAATTCAATATAATGAATATGAAAAAAATAAGAGTAAATATAATTTATATTCTTTATCAAATATTGGTACATTTATGATAATATTTGTTGTACTTACAATAATATTGTATATGACATCAAATAATTATATCTTTGAAACCACATCTAAAGAAATAAATAGTACTAGTAACAACATAATTGATCCTAATATGTTGAAAAAAATTCCTGAACCGATATATACCGGTTTTACACCATATCATCATAATGATTAGGAAGGTTCTTAAAAATCATTATAAAATAAGCAAATGCTAAACAGAACATTTATTTTATGATATAAATATAATATATATTTAAATAATTATCAATGAAATTAGAATTAAAAAAATTTGATCCTTCAAAAATAGCATCAGATTCTGTAGTAGTTTTCATTGGAAAAAGAAATACAGGAAAATCTTATTGTATGAAGGATGTATTGAACTATCATAGAGACATTCCTGTTGGTGTAGTAATTAGTCCTACGGAAAGAGCAAATGGATATTTTGAAAAGTTCATACCAAAAATGTTGATTTATGATGAATGTGAAGAACAAACTATCAAAAAGTTTTTAGATAGACAAATTAATATCACTACTGAAAGAAAAAAGGAATTAAAAAAGATTGGTTCTTCCAGAATAGATCCAAGAGCATTTTTAATATTAGATGATTGTCTATATGACAAGAGATGGATTAATAATATAAATATTCGTTCTATTTTTATGAATGGTCGTCATTACAAAATATTTTTCTTAATTACCATGCAGTACGCACTTGGACTTCCTCCTGTACTGAGAAATAATATTGACTATATATTTATATTTAGAAATAATATAATTAAAGAGAAACAAAAAATATATGATTGTTATGCTGGTATGTTTCCTACTTTTGAAGCATTTAATCAAGTTATGAATCAAACTACTGAAAATTATGAATGTATGGTAATTGATAATAAAATACAAAGTAATAAAATTGAAGACCAAGTTTTTTGGTATAAAGCTACTGATACTAATTTTAGAATGTGTACTAATGATTTATGGGAATTGCAAGCATTAGAGGATCAAAGAAAAGAATTTGGAAATGAAGATGATGACGAAGAACCATTTGACTCTGGTGTATTTGCTAAAAAAAAGAATACTAATGTTATTAATGTCAAGAAGACTGCTCATCGGAAGTATTAGATACAATATCATCTTCTTGATTATTTTCTTTTATTGAGTCTTCTGATTCTAATACTTTGTCCATTTCTTTAATAGCTTCTTTACGAATATTAATAATTTTATTTACATAGCTATTTTCATACAACATATCATACATTCTTTTCAAATCAACAAACATTTTTTACCACTTATAGTTATATTTTAAATCTTAAATATTTTTAGTACCTATCTGCAAAATATTGCGGTGCTTGATTTCTATATATTGTAGCAGTAAATTCACGACCTTGATAAATTTCTATTTGTAACTTATCACCATCGTATATTTCTCTGCATCCTATACTATCTTCACAATCCATATTTTGATGTTTTATAGGCAATCTCATCATATTATTTTTATCTGTAGCTGTATAGTAATTCCATCTATCGCGATTATTATGTAATTTTTTGGCAAATAATGGAAGAACAATTGGTTCCTTATCTGTTTCATTAGCTGTTAAAATGCCAATTTGTTGATATTCATTACTATTATACTTCGGTAATTCATCAGGATGAATAAGACTTTTATCACTTGATGTATTATTGGATACTACTTCTTTTTCTATTGTTTTAATGATTATTTTTTCACTTGGTTTTTGTAACAAAAAATAAAGCATAATACCAATTATAAATAATAATACAATAATAACTATTGATAATAATATATAAATATGATTTTGATTTTTAGGCATTAATATCTATTTAAAGGTCATTAAAAAAATACTGGTCTTTTTCTAACATTATCAGTGGTTTCTATTTTTACAACTTTTATATTAGCATCAGAATCATCAGATGAATCATTGTCAGATTTAAACCCGTTATCTAATTCCGAAGATTCATCAGAATCTTTGACAAAATCTTCATCGTCTTGTTGTGCATCTTCATTGTCTTGTTGTGCATCTTCATTGTCTTGTTGTGCATCTTCATCGTCTTGTTCTGCATCTTGATTGTCTTGTTCTGAATCTTCATCGTCTTGTTCTGCATCTTCATCGTCTTGTTCTGCATCTTCATCGTCTTGTTCTGCATCTTCATCGTCTTGTTCTGCATCTTCATCGTCTTGTTCTGAATCTTCATCGTCTTGTTCTGCATCTTCATCGTTTTGGTCAGTTTCATCACTTTGTTCATCATTACTTTCTTCTGTTACTTTCATTTCAATTTTTTGATCAATGATTGGTTTGGGTGAAATATTTGATTCATCGTATTGACTTTCAACTATTTCATTTTGTATTTCATTATCGTCAATTGTATCTTCTTCTTTTGTATGAATATCCTTGTTTCTTGATTTTTTTTTCATGGATTTACTTATTATATTGTCAAGTTCTTCAATTACTTCTTTTATATTTATACATTGTCTTAATGCTTTTGATATCATTTTTCTAATATTTGTTTCAATAATGTTCATATTGTTTTGTATCTGTACAGTTGTTAAATTAGCCTGATAATATAAATAAGAATGCTTCCAAGAAAAGTTAGCAGCATTTATAAAACATTTGTGTATAAAATCTTCCATAGAAGGAATTTTTATTTTGATATTTTTTATTGATGCATCATGTTCCAAGAATTTAATTTTTAAGCTTGTCATTATAGTGAGTTTTAATAATTTATGAATATAACTACAATCTGCTTTTTTAATAATATTAGCAGTTTCTAATTCAATAATATGATTATTCCATTTTGGAATTTTTTCTAATTCTTTTTGAAATAGTTTTAAAGAATTGGATGTCTTTCCGCAACTTAAATATATTTCATAAATGCGTTCACAAATAGGTGTAGATAAAGCATCGTACAATATATCTGTATATTCTTTTTTAGTATCTACTAAACTCTGCATACTTTACTAAAAATATATTGAAATTATAACTTTATATAGAGTTTGAAATAAAAAAATTATACTTTAATTGGATTGATATTTATATTAAAATCATTTTTCTCTAATGATTTTAATACTGAACCGTCAAGTCTATCAGCAAAAGCATTTGCATTCTCGGTATCTCTTGTAAGATTACATTCAGTAATTTCTGGTCTTGTTTGATATATAACCCCGATATTACCTTTTTCACGAGCAGCATAACTATCTTCAATTAATTTATTGAATTTCATACTAACATTGCTCTTATCAATTGGAATGTTCATTCTACCTGGATTGGGTGTTCCACCTGCATCAATAAGAAGTTGTTCTCTTGCCCCATCAATTTCTGCATTTTCTTCAGCTTCTCTACTTACTTGTCTATATTCACATGTAGCCTTGGCAATACCAATGTTTTCATTATCAACAGTAAATTGTTTGTGACTATTACGAAGGTCAATATCTGTTGTGGCATATGCACCTAATATACTATTTATTACTCCACCAATGAATCCAAGTTCTGCTTTTCCATTTATAGTTGTTTCTTTCATTGTTCTCTTGGCAATTTCTGGATTATACATATATACTCTATAAGTTCCTTTTCCTATATTTCTGGTGGTGTCTTGAATAGGTAATGTTTCTCTTAATGTTTTCTTTGCATCATCTTGTATTGCTGAATAAGAAGCATCAGGTCCTGTTAAATTAAGATTTTCACTATCATGAACGGTGGTTTCTTTTACAGTTGTCTTGGCTGTATCATGTAAAGCGCTATATGAAGCATCTGGGCCAGCTAAATTAAGTGTATCGCTATCATGAATAGTAGTTTCTTTGACAGTTGTTCTCATATTATCATCTTTATCTTGAACAGTAAGTTTATTAGGCATTTGTATACTTGTATTGCCGGCAGCTCGTGGAGCATTTACTAAATATTCTTTGAGTGATAATTTCATTACATCTAATAAAGGATTGATAGCAGCTTTTACAGAACTTGTTAAATTAGCAATAGGAGTAGCAGTTTGTGTAGTATTTCTTTCATTATCATAAACAATTATCTTACTTTTCCCATAATCATCATTATCTGCAACACCTTGTATATTTACATACTTTGGCGCACCTTTGTATTCTTTATGAGAAGTCTGACGATGTGTACTTTTAATAGCTAATTCCGAACGTACAGCATCTTTAGTGTGAATAGACCTTGATTTAAACCAATTTCCAATATCTTGAGAATATGTTGTTTCTGGTCTATTTTTTTTTAATGGCATAACAACAGCTCTTTGTTCTGTCTTTTTAGCAGGTCCGACAATAGGAACTTCAAAATTACTACTTTTTTGATTAATTTTTGAACGTAATTCATCAATTGATTTTGGTAGAGCATATTCTCTTGTATCTATTTGTTGGAACCCACCAGTTCCTTCCGTTGAATACCCTTTATTTAAACCAGGTCCAATGTTTTGTTGTTTAAATGGTAAAACATTATTCATTACTTTTGAGACAGTAAGACGATCTTTTAAAAAATCATTTACTATTTTGGCACCATTAATATTGTTAACATTATTTTGTGGAGTATTTTGATTGATTACTTCTTTCTTGCCTTGATATAGCTTATTGACACCGGTATTATTATCTAATTGAGAAGTAAATCTTTCAACGTTTTGAGTAACATTACCTTTTATAAAAGGTTGCATATTGTTATGTGTAAATTTAGATTTATCTATGGCTTCACCACTTAATAAAGAAACTTCGTCAGAAACTGGAGAAAACATAGATGAAAAAGCCGGTTGTGGAACAACACCAGATTTCATCGGATATTTCGACATTTCATAATTTTTTCTTGCTTTTTCTCTTTCATCTGATATTATATGATTCAAATGATTTGATTCATATATATTTTTCATAGATGGTTTATCCATGGATGCCAATTCCATCATTATTGTCCTCTTAACATTAATACATAAAAAATAGTACCAAAAATATACACTTTTTACATTAATGTATTCAATATATAATCTAAAATATGTAGAGGATTATCATTGTGATAAGAAATATATTCACCAGTTATTATAAAAATATTTTCAAATAATTTATCTATATTATTGTCATTGTCAATAATGTGATGTTCAAAATTATCAAAAATTATAATATTATTAGTTTTAATGGAATATACATTTCCAAGTATATTGTATTTGATTGTTTGTTGTCTGTAATGATCATTAATTAATATATTATTAACATCTATAGTTTTAAAATTAATATGGTGTTCATAAAACAATAAATATAATAATAATATAGTTTGTCTAATTATATTGTTATCTAAATTCCTTTTTGGATAATATGGTGATATAATGACCGCTAAATCTTCTTCTTGATGATTTTCAGATGTTAAATAATATATTATATCAAATTCTGTTTCAAAATAACAATAATGCTTTATAACATTTGGATGTTTAATCTTATTTGTAATTTCATAATCCTTTAAGAGATATGTATTATCCCATGAACAAGTTTTGATAATGAAACCATTATTTTGATCTAACAGTTTATTCAATAAATGTTTCCGACGTTTGAAAAATCTCAACTCGTGATTATTAACCAAGTCTCTTAGTTTAATATCATCTATAAACAAATGTCTTTTTGATATCATTCATAAAAATAATAAAGTAAATAATATTTATATTCATTTACATCTTTGAGCGAAATAATCAGTAGAACCAAGTGGATTTCCAGGAGCATACATATCTTGAGCTGTTCCTTTTTGCCATTGTTTAAGTAAATCATCAGCAGATTGGATATTACCATCATATTTGGGGAAACAAAGCATCTGATCCATCGGTGTTTCAACTAATGGAACATGATTATCTTTAGCAACCATTCTATAATTAACAGGAACACGATCAAATTCTTCAATTGCCTTGTCTTGTGGATCATAACATAACCATTCCCATCTATTAATACCTGTGCCTCTTAAAGTACAAGCAGGGTTTGATAATCTGGTATCTTCTCTTGGGGCAAGACATTTACGAGGATCTGGATTATTTACCATACATCCACTTGATTTTTCATAACTTCCTGGGAAATATTCTTGATTATTACACTTAGTTAATTTATAATTAATTCCAAGTAATTCACTTGAATCATCTACAGCTGTTTTCATCATACATGTATTGGGACCATAAGATTGATATCTAAGTGCAGGATCATCGGGCATTCCAAGACAATTATCGCAATCATTATATGGTCTGTTTAAAGAATATAAACCTGGTCCAATCGTTCGTTTAAGTTTTTCGGTATAACTACAAGAATCATAATTTAGTCTTGTATCATTAGGTGGATTCATTATTTGCCGATTCTTCTAATATTGTACTATATTTTTAAAAATCAACATTTATTATAATCCATTGGAGGTGGTTGGGGTATACTTCTATACATAATTGATTGACAAGCTGGTAAATGTAAAGCAGTTGTATCAATAGGTTCGGTTTTGTCATTCTTTATTATACCATCTTGTGTAGGAACATACATGTTATTTCCACATTTTGAAATATATCTGGTTTGTCCTCTTAATTCACTTTCTAAATCAACCATATTTCCTTTGATATGCGATACACCTGTTCCTCCGACAAATCCAAGTTGATGTCTACATTTATCAACATGTTCATAATTCATAGGTGATAAAATATAACCAAGTGTGCTTACATTATTTTGAAGATTTTGTTTATATGAGCATGTATCATACTTGCTTCTATTAAAACTCATTTTATTATCTATTTAATATAGATTTTTTATTTTCTATTACATCTATTGTATTTTTGTTTATTTACATATGAACGTGTATCTTCTCCTCCTCTTGTCCAGGAAGGTACAATATGATCTGGGTTCTGTACTTCTTTTATACAATCCAATAAAGGAACGAATTTATTCGTGGTTTTTTCCATGATCTGTTTGTTACATGTGGCTTGTCTTGTTTCATATGATCCTATTATTTCATCTGTAGAGGAATCAACAGGTTGAACTTTGGTATCAGAACCACATAAAACATCGAGTTCCATGTTAATGTTTCTACATTTACCTGTTAATTTGGGTCCACCGGCGAATATACGAGTGTATAATTGTACTGGACATCTATCTCTTGTCATAGATTCTTGATTATTTCTTAGAGAAGAATATATATCTATTAAATAATCATCAGTAACACCGTATCCGGTTCTTCCATGTAAATTTACATGATCATAAGACATAGAAGGGAAGCTTCCATATTCTTTATTTTGTTTTGAATTATCATTATAATATAAGGCATATTTTTCTATCTGATTATTATTATTATCTTTTGCATTTTTCCAACATTCGTCAGAGTTTATCTGAATATTAGCATTATACAAAGATGTCATCTGTATTATACTTACTCACCCTATCTTATTTTAATAAATAAAAAAAATTATAATCTCAAATCTCTGTGAATATTTATATAACATTTTAAACCATTGTTTTCTTTACACGATGGTCCTCTGTTATATAACCAATTTGCAAATATTTCTTGATCATTGGGTATTTTATTTACAGGGACTGTATAAAATTGTCTTTTAGACGAACCTCTATTATATATATCAGTGGCATTCAAAAACATACTACGTTCAAATATTTCATCAATGTCTTCTGCTGTTTGACCAGAATAAGAAGGACACGCACCGGATATATCATATTTATCATAATCTACTATTTCTATTAAATTTGGATTCATTAGCGGATTATTCTTTGTGGGTTTCACACAAATCATATTATCGACTACATCTAAGTCATGTTCATTCAAAAAAGCTTCTTTTACATCAAGTTGATATGTAATGTAATAATAATAAACTATTACAAGAATCATTACAAGAATTATCACAAGTAATATTATTCTGGAATCTTGTAATATTAACGCCGATACAATCCCTATAAAAATTGTAAGCCTTGTCAATGCATTTATTTTTTCATCAAATGACATATAATCTGTTGGTATTAATACTGGTTTTAATAAAACCGATATATCTTCTGTCCAAAACATTTTGAGTTTTTACACCTCCTTATCTATTTATTTAAAATTATTTTTATTCATTTGTTTCATTTTGATTATCCATTGCTTCTTGTTTCTTTCTATCATGAAGTTTCTTTTTCATTTTTTTGACTTGTGCCATTTTTTTCAAAGCACTTGTATTAACGGATGCTTGATGTCCTTTGGGAACTTTTTGATTTGCAGCCATATTTTTAAACATATTATTCATTCCTTTATTACCCATCATACTTGACATCATTTCCATCATATCTGCCATTCCAGACATATCTGGCATTTTTTGACCAGATTTACCTTGGCCTCCTAACATTCCTGGCATTGCTGAAGCAAACTTCATTACATCACTCATTATATTCTCTTGTTTTAATTCACCATTTGAAAGCTTATTAGCCATTTTTTGACTAACACTTGTGATAATTTCCGCAAATCCACTATTGGGATCCCCGATAGCCTTTAATACATCACCATTATTGTCAATTGATTTTTTTAATTTATCAACATCAATATCTTGCATAATTTCTTTTGCTAATTTTCCGAGAGTAGTTTCTTCAATAAAGTTCATATCAATTCCTGAACTATTTTTGACCTTTTCATCCTTTAATTCAAAAAGTCTTAGTAATACTTTTTTTGTACTTTCATCAAGAGTTTCAAAAACATCTTTATTATAATTTGTTTGTAATACTTTAATGATGTTCACACTGCTTTCTTCATCTATCTCTTTTCTAAATATCCAAAACACAGTCATAAAATGCAAAAATAGGTAATCATCATCAATAACTTCCGATATCTGGCCAATAGTAATATCTTTGAAAATTTTTGATTCTCCATTTTTTTGTATCCAATCACTATCCTCCACAAAAGAATCCCATTTTTCATCGGATATTTCAGAATTTACAAAATCAATATATTCAGATGATGTTTTATCCATCGTAGAATAATTTTCTTTTATTTTTTTCAAAATATCTGCAGCATTTTCCTTCTCTTTTTGTTCTTTACAAGAAGACTTAAGTCTTTTAATAAAATCAATATAATATTGATTAAATATGTAAGAAGAACTCATTTTTATATGTAATTTTATATTTAATTCTCTTTATATATATTTTTATATCAAATCATTAGCACGTTGTTTCATAATATCTTCCATTGTAGGGAGATTTTTTTTTCCAGACGCCAATTCATTTACAGATTTATCAGTCATGATAGATTCTTCTTTAGAATCTAAAAATCCCCATTTACATGTTTCATTATTTACAAACCCATCTTCATTAAAAGAAGAGAAATTATCAGAATAATTAGGATTCATACTAAATGCTAATGGTTCTCCGTTATCCTCTTTATTTATATTAATATCATTATCTTTGGTTTTAGTTTCTCGTATGTTATTATTAAATAATACACCTCTATTCGGTAAAAGAAGATGGTCAAAAACTGCTTTTCCGAACATATATTCTTTTGTATTTGTAATTAATAATGCTGGAACCGAATGTATTTTTGGATCAATTGCTTTATTTAAACTTCTTAATGTATCAATAGATACAAGTTTTACAACATTATTTTTATCGTGTCTTTTTATTGTTTCTAACAAAACTTTACAATGTTGACAATAATCACTGTAAAATAGAATCATTCTAAAAAAATAATTAAGTTTATTCTTATATACTTCCCTTATTTTTGTTGTAAAGTAAAATCATTATCAATTGGATATGTTTTATATCTGCTATTGGCTGGTCCTTGTGTTTTATTTAAATTATCCAAAAACATTTTTCTTACAATATCATGATTCTTTTGAAAAATTATATTATTAACATAATCATCATCATCAATAAAATGGTCATTTATTATTTTATTATATAATATATCAGATGTCTTTTTATCATCTTTCATCAAGTCATCAGTTGTATCTTCGAGATTAATATTTCCAAGATATCTTCTATATGTGTTTTCTTTATAAGGCACTGCATTTTTAACAAGATAGGTTATTCCATCGTTAAAAACATATCTTTCATCGATTTTACCAATCAATTTAACTGTGACAATATCAACTTCATTAGTAACCAAGTCTACATAATATAATACTTTAAGATGATATGCATTGACATGTACATTATTATATATTGCTATATCACAATCTATCATTATTTTCTCATTACTGTGTCTGGTTTCTCTATATTTGTTAATTCTATTTTGTATTATTTGATATTTATGTTTATTTAGCTTTTGTTGAATAATTTCTATCAGAGATTGATTGATTACAAAATGTTGTTCATTGATATCATCACACCATTCTTTCCATTCAATTCCTTCAACATATTTAATAATTTTATTGATGTCACTTGGGTTATGAATATAGCTTGTCAGAACTTCTTCTAAGATTTCATTATTATCTTCGCCATATATATTGTTTTGTAAAGGAACAGTGTGATGAAATATATCCTTTACACACATAATTTCTTGATCTGTATTGAAATAATCAGAAAACTTCTCATTCAAAGGAATTTTATTAAAGTATAGAAAAATACTTATAACTGTTGCAAAGAATATAAATGAATATATCAACGATTTATATACCATACTTCTTTAATAAATTAATATATTATAATAAAAGAAGAATTAAATGAATTTTAATAAAAGATTATTTACTGTAATATTATTGTATATTATCATTTTATTCATAATATTTTTAAGTAAACCCGCTATGATATTTGATGCCAACGGGAACATAAAACAGTTTAGTTACGAAGACAACAATACATCTTCTTTGATAAATATGGAAGTAGTTTTATGTATTCTTGCAGTATTTTGTTATTTTATAGTTATTGCTTTTGAAATGCGTTTTTCATAATAAGAAATAGTTTTTAAGTATTATATAATATCAATGGAACTATGTGGGAATGAAAAAACTTACCAAGAAATTGAAAAATGGATTAAAGAAGCTACTGTAGATTATAACAAAAAAATATCTTGTAATGATGTTATTTTTGTATGTGGAAATTCTGGTATCGGAAAAACATATTCTATAAAAAAAATATGTGAAAACAATAATCTATATATTCATTACATATCTTTCAATAATTGTTGTTCGTCAAGTGAATTGTCAGACCATATAACTAAAATAACAACATCATCATTACTACAAACACTATTGAATAATAAGAATCCGAAAATTCTTATAATAGATGATTTTGATTCAATTCTTTCAGCAGACAGAACTGTTAACAGTACATTGTTAAGTATTGTATCAGAAGGGAAAATGAAAAGGATACCTATAATATGTATTTCTTCAACTGATATGATGAAAAGGGTAGGAAATATTAAAAATAAATGTAAAGTTATAGAACTTGCCAATCCTACTAAAAATGATATTACAAATGTATTAAAAAAACTTCATCCTAATAATGAATATATTGATGAAATTGTGGAAAGATACTCAAGTAATTTACAACAATGTATTAAAAATATAGAAAACAATAATGGTAATAATTTATGTTTGTTTGACAATGTAGATGAATTAATAGATGTTAATATTCTTTATGGTGAAAGTTTTGACAGAAAACAAATTACCAAGGTTATTTTAACAGATCCATGGATTATACCGCTTAGATTTCATGAAAATATGATTATTGAATTAAAAAATAGAAAAATAACTGTAGCAAAAATTCATTCTTTATATAAAACATTTATCATTAATTTGATAAATTACGATATGTTAATGCATAATACTACTATGTCAAATTATATATCAGAATTATTTGCAGATATTATATATTCTATATTGATATTACCGAGAAAAAAGAATAAAAATACAACTATTGCAAGTTTTACTAAATTATTGAGCTTTATATCATTACAAAAAAAGAATATTAAAAAACATTATACTACATTTTTTCCATTATATCAAATAAATAACTATCATTTAAATATCACCAGAAATTATATACACTTTAATTAGATATATAATAGATTCTAATAAATGGAAGAAATACCTAAAGTTCCAAATGTACCAGATATTAATGATATTAATAAACCAGATTTAAATTTAAATAATGATGCAAAACCCGCAGCATATAATCCGTTTTATAATACTATGGATTCTATGAAAAATTCATTAGGTTCAGTTAGTTCATCTCTTGGTTCAATAAGTTCTATTCAAAATATAAACACAGAAAGTGTAACATCTGTCTTTAGTAATAAAATATATATTGGATTAATAATTGTTATAGTTGTGAGTGTAGTAATAGCTTACTTACTGTATTTATATATCACAAAATCAATATTCAACCAATCAAAAGTACTTATAGAAGGTACTAAACGTCCTATCGTATGTAATAAATTAACCAAGATTCCTATTAAAGAGTTTAATAAATCTGGAAATGGTAAAAGAAGAACTTTTACATTTTGGATATACATACACGATTTAAATAAATACAAGGGTTCTTACAAACACGTATTCCACATAGGAGAAAGTGGTGAAATTAAAAATGCCAGTCCTTACATTTTCCTTGATAAAAATGAAAATAAATTATATGTCCGATTTGCCGCTATCGACGATGATAGTATGGGTACAGATAACCGTTCATCTGTACAAAATATGTCAGATGATGTACTTTCAACATTTATGAAACAAGGAATTATAATACCATATATACCTATACAAAGATGGGTACATGTAGCAGTTGTTGTCAATGAAAATTCCAACGGCGGGAATATAATAGCATATGTAGACGGTGATATATCTAAAATAGCAACTACCGGTGATATATCTCAAGGTTCTAATCTCAATATCGCTAATCTTAATTTGGATAAAATGGGTGATTTATATGCTGGTGGTTCATTTGAAAGTGCATCAGGTCCAGGATTTTCAGGTTTAATTTCCAAAGTAACAATGTATAACTATGATCTTAACAATAAAGACATATATGATGATTATAACAAGGGTCCTTTGGATGGTTTGTTAGCATCTCTTGGATTAACTAATTATGGTCTACGTTCTCCAATCTATAAAATAGAATAAAAATATATTATAGTAATAGATTATTATAATATGAATTCATCTGATGTAGTTCAAATTATATTTGGAATAATGTTCGTAGTATTTTTAGCATTTATTGCATATATGATTTACAACAAAGAACTTCTGTATAATCTTAGTATTTCTGGAAACAATAAAAAAGATATTGTAGTTTTTGATGGAATTATGGATTTTTCCACAAGTAGTTATAATATCAATACATACAATAAATCTGCATCATCTTATAAAGATTTAACTCCTTCTATAAATCAAAATGGAGGAGCAGAATATTCTTACAACTTTTGGATATATATGGACAGAGGTAAAATTACAAGTTCTAATGACATAATTTTACTGTTAAGAGGTGATAAATTAAAGGTTCCTTATTTAAATAAAACAAATTGTCAATTACAAAAAAGCGACAATGGTTATTATATGATTAAAAATCCGTTAATAAGAATGAAATCCGATGGTTCTGCATTAATTGTGGAATATAATACTTTGACGAATCCAGATTCATATAGAGAATATGGAAAGAATGCTATTGATTGTTCTGTAAATTCTTGGTATGAAAAAAATAAGGGTTTACTTGGAATATATGATTTAAATAATTATGTATATGACAAGAAATGGTTTATGTTGACAATTGTTTTACAAGAAACAATACCTGAAAATGATATATTAAATAAAAATAAGACCGTTTGCAGAATGTATATTAATGGAATAAATGTATTAGATAGAATTGTAGAATCTCCTTATAATAATTCATATGGTTCTTCTGCGATGAAACACAATCGTGGAAAATTATATATAAATCCCGATAAAGAGTCTATAACAAATCCACAAGATGATGCATTAAAATTGGCAAACATGTCTTACCATAACTATTCATTAGAACCTTTAGAAATAGTCAATCTTTTTAATAAAGGATTTACTAAATCTCAAGCTGTAATATCTACTGATAATGAAGATGATTTACGATCTAAATATCAAATAGCTAATATAAATGATGATAATTTACCTATGCCTTTTTAAAGATTTTTATTTTTACACTTGTTTAATAGATATAAGATATTATTAAACATTAATATTTAATATGACTGGAGGTCTTTTGCAATTAGTTTCGAAAGGACAAATTGATGATTTTTTAATATCGCAACCCCAAATTAGTTATTACAAATATGCTTATAAACGTCATACTCAATTCAGTATGGAATCAAGAAAGATATTATTCAAATCTATTAATACAAGATTTACTACTAATAATACAAATATTATAGAATGTGATATTAACAGACACGGTGATTTATTAAGTAATATTTATTATTGTTTTACACTTCCTGATGTATATTCGTCTGACAAATATAGATTTAGATGGGTAAAAAATATTGGTAATGTTATTGTTAAAAAGGCTTCTGTATACGTGGATGGAACGGAAATAGATAAAATTACTGGGGAATGGATGAATATATGGAATGAACTCACCACTATAGATGATAAATATGATAATATGATTGGTAACGTTCCTGAAATATATGATCCAAAAAGAAGTAATGATCGTGTAACGATTAAAAACAACAGATTTATTTATTATTATTACCCAGATTCCACGAAAGAAAGTAACATTCCTTCGATAAAAAGTAGAGAAATAATTGTTCCTTTAAACTTCTGGTTCACAAGAACTCCAGCATTAGCTTTACCATTAATCAGAATGCAATTAAATACAGTTACCATTAAAATAGAAATAGAGTCTTCTGAAAAATTATATCAAGTATATTCTGAAGATTTATTGAGGTATGTTAGTCCCAATTATTACAATGAATTATATAATGATAACATAAATTTATATACATTTGTAAATAATGATTACACATTGAATCAATATATAGATGCTAATTACATTTTCTTAGGAATAGAAGAAAGAAATGAATTATGTATGAAACCTACATTAAAATATTTAGTAGAGCAATTAACAATCACAACAATGTCAAGTATAAAAAATTTGAATCCATCAAGTTACAAACTTTCATTAAATGTAAATATTCCAATAAAAGAATTGATATGGATATTTCGAAGAGACGATTATGGTAATTTCAACGAACATACTAATTATTCTCCAACGATACCAGAAACAAATAATGGAATTCTCGATAAAGCTACTATAAGATTTGCAAATCAAGAAAGAATCAATGAAAAACCTGCTCAATATTTTAACATTATACAACCTTATCAACATCATACAACTGTTCCAAAAAATGGTATATATTGCTATTCTTTTGCAAATTATCCTGAAAAAGAATTTTTATCAGGATATTATAATGCTGCATTAATAACATCTGTATTAGATTTTTATGTAAGAACAGATTATAATAATTCAGATATAAACAGATTATTAAATAAAATTGGAAAAACACCTTATGATTTTGATTACACGATTTATGTATACGGGAGAGGTTATAATATATTTGAAATAACAGGTATGCAAGCAGGAATGAAATTTGCTGCTTAATTGAAAAGAGTACATAACTTTATTTTTATGAAAATTTATAAAAGTTTTTATAAAATTCTTTATTTATCTTTCGTATGTACTCTTTTTCATCTCTTTAATTAAAGAACATGAATAAAATTCAAGAAATAAAATGAACAGATATTAAAAACCTTGGAAGAATAGATCCATAATATTCTTTTTATCTTATTATAAAATAACTATGGATCTAACCCTTTTTATAGTATTAATTATACTTGCAACTATAATTTATTATTTGATATCCAGTATTCAATCTCTTATCAAAGAAATTAAAGAAATTAAAGAAAAATGTATTCATACTAATAATTCTTCTAAAGCAGACTTTGATACAGTTACAGAAGATCCGGGTAAAATAATAAGTAATAAGGCTATACAGATATTAAGTAATATACAAAACCTTTTTTAAAATATGTCTAATAGTAAACAGATGAAACATCTTAGGTGTTTTTCTTGTAATAAAACAATATCAATGATTGACGCTATTACCAATAAATGTAGATGTGAAAAAAACTTCTGTTTATCTCATAGAATAGATCATGTTTGTTCATTTGATTATCAAAAACATTATGAACAAAACAATTCACTTGTAAAAATTGAAAATGAGAAACTCGAAAAAATATGAAAAATATATAAAGATAACATATATTATATATATAATTAAAAATGTTCCTATAGCTCAGTTGGTAGAGCGTCGTGCTTATGACGCGAAGGTCATGGGTTCAAGCCCCATTGGGAACACTTATTTTTCTTTAAAGCTTATATAAAAGTTGTATAAGTTTTCATCTAAATTATAAAAAATGATATAAATATTTATTTATTTACATTAAGAAAGAATGTTTCACAATTACATATTTGATTCTTCTGATCCTTCTGGAAAACAATCATTTGAAATACATGACATTGATGTATCAATTGTGAATGGTATTAGAAGAACTATTTTGACAGATATTCCTATTCCTGGAATTATTGGTGAAAAAGACAGTACAGTCAATATTATAAAGAATACCGGCGCGTTACATAATGAAATTATTTCACATAGAATTGGACTTATTCCAGTATGTTTGACAGAAGATGAAATTGAAAATTACGAAGATAATAGTATTAATATTGAACTTAATTATGTAAACAACAACATTGGTATATCTTCTGTTACCACTAATCATATTAAAGGAACCAAAGATGATAAACAAATGACACAAGTATATCTTGATAAAATCTTTCCTAAAAATCCTGTTACAAAATCACACATTCTTATTACGCGTTTAAAAGCAAACGAGGAACTTCATTTCACTGCATCTGTAGTGAAAAAAACAGCAAGATATAATTCTGCATTTTCTCCTGTATCTCTCGCTAATTTCTTCTATATTGTAGATAATGAAAAAACTACTAAAGAAATGGGTGTTCTTGATAGAGAAAGAGCTTATTATACTAATAAATATGGTGACGCTAATAGATTTCAGTTTGAAATAGAACCAATTAATCCAAATATCAGTTCTAAATTTCTGGTCAATAAAGCATTGGATATTATTATTGCTAAACTGAATAATATATCCCAAAATTTGATCTCTGGTAATAATATTGCTGTATCACAATATGAAGAATTAGAAAATACTTATCAATTTGTTATTAATGACGAGGATGATACTATTGGTAATATCATTCAATCAATCATTCATAATAAATATATTAGAGAAAATTTAACTCTCGATGATATTAAATGCTCTTATGTAGGTTATATTTGCCCTCATCCTCTCAAAACAGAACTAATTATTAGAATTACACTTGAATCACAAACAAATGTTAATACTTTCATAAAATTCCTGGATAAAAACTGCAATATGATTGTCAATGAAATTAATTATATTAAATCAGAATGGAACAAATTTATGTAAATAAAAAATTTATTTTTAAATAGTAAAAGACTGTTAATGGAAGAACAGCCTCTTATTTATGATAGAATAGAATCTGAAGAACTTGATGAAATTGAATATTTCGAAATCTTGACAGTTGAAGAAATTATCAAAGACAATCCTAATTTCAAAGCTTTTTCAAAAGAAGAAATATATGACGAACTCTTTGATTTTTTTAAAGATTCAAATAAAGCAAAAAATATAACAGAACTATTCTTTAAAAATGATAATAATAACACTGGTAATTTAGTATTTGTTGCAGATGCAAGCTTGAAAGATGATGTTAGCGATGATGAAGAATGTGACAATAATTATATTGATTTCATTGATAAAAAAAATAAAATATCAAAGCTACAATTTGGATTAGCACAGAAAGAAAATGACAAACTATTTTTATCCATTTTTTATGATAACAATTCTAAAAGACTAAGATTGAAACCAACTGTTACTACAAATATTGAAATGCATATTGATGGTGCCAAAAAATCATTTAAACTTCTTGATACAGATAATGTAAATATTCCTATCAATTCTATCTATTATAAAAAACCGGTTACATCTCAATCCAATTACATATCTTCAAAAATACTTTCAAAATACGATAAACCTACCAACATTAATCTTGTTAAAACAGATAACTTTACAAAATTAGATAAAGTCGTTAAATTAGCAAAGCCACGTTTTACTTCCATATTGAAAGATATTAATGTCAATGATCTTGATGAAATAAATTATTCTACAATTGATAATCTATTATCGCTTTATGATATTTCTTTTGACGATTTAAATGAATCCGAGTTTGTAGAACTTAACAATGAACTTACAAAACTTTTACAATCTAATGAATTTAAAACAAATTATAATAAACCAAAAATAAACATCCCCAATACCATAAACAAAAAATTAAACTTTTACAACAATATATCCAATATTCTTAAGTTTCTTAATCATAATACAGAAGAAATAGAACAAGCTATTATAAAACTACAAGATGAAAGAGTTAATATAAATTTTCCAGGATTAATATATAATAATACAGATGACATAATAAATGCTCTTGAAAACAATGACATTACACTCGAAAGAATATTGGAAAATATTAGTGATTATCAAAAACTTAATATGATAGATAAGACTATTAGATGTTTAAATGATATTTTAACAAATGATTTGGACAATACGACAGAATTGTTAGAAAATATTTCAAAAAAGGAAGAAGTATTTAGGAGAAACTATAGAGATATATATCCTTTACATTTTATTGATTTTTATAATGACATAAAAGAAATAAAAGAAGCTGATAACTTTGATGACTATGAAGGAATACCACCCATTTTTACAAATGAGCCAAATTATGAGGGTATGATTAAAAATGATAATATCGAAGATGTAGGTGTTAATAAAAATATATCAATAATGGATATTTTATCACTTCATAAATATAAAAATGCAAAAGGATTCAAAGAATATCTTGAAATAATCTTAGAACTATTTGAAAATATCAAAAATAGTTCTAAATTGACAATTGAATTTGAAATGCTTTCACATGAACTTTATAAAAGATTCTCTGGTGTTTCGACAAAATATGATATATTATACGATATCATTATGAAGAATAATTTAATACAATATAAAGAAAATATTCATGATTTTATCAAATTATCACCAAATGCTGTTTTTAATTTTATGGAAAATAATGAAATAACACCTTATCTTAGAGAATGTAATGAATTGTTCGTCAATACATTATTTGATATGATTTACAGAGGATTGACATGGTGGTCTATTCAAGTTCTTGAAGATTATTCAAATGAATTTTTAGTATTTGATGAAAATGATTTATTGGTAGAATATGTTGATAAATGGTCTTTATATGGTGTTCCATTGGATAAAACAGCAAGTGACGGAGTATTAGTTTATTTATCTGAAATTACAAAAGATATTTTAGAAGAAAAAGCAGAATATCTTGTTCCAAAAAACATACTAAAATCGTGTATAAAAATAATAGAAACTGATTATCAAAATGAAATAGAAAACTTGAAAATAAATATTCAATCTGTAGAAAAACAAAACAAAGGAAGAGAAACATACAAAATTCTAAAACATTCTCTTAAAGAAAATAAAAGCAATCGTTTATTAAATGATTATATAAATGCTTTATTGTATATGCCTGGATATAAATTCAAAAAAATACATAAATTTTTACTCGGATGTTGTTTACAAAAAATAGGTCCAGAATTTATACCAGACAGTGACTTAATAGCCATAAATCGCACAGATTTAAGAGATGCAAAAAATAAATATAGTGATAAAAGATATTCTATTAAATCTCACAAAACTATGTTTTACATTCCAAATGAAGAACAAGTAAAAGACAAAGTAGATTATAGAAAAGTGAAACTAAATTTTCAAAGTTCCGAAACAATAGATTTTACATCGTTTTTAGATAATACTGTAAATGCTCTTCTTCCAAAATATATTATTGATATGATAAAAGAACAAGGTGCGAAATCAATAGAACCTTTATATAATAAATATTTAGAAGTTTTTATCAAAACAACGGGTGTAAAAAACAACAATAACTTCGACAAACAAATAAAAGAAACTCCTTCATATTTAAATATTCTATTGCATTTAAATAAAATATTTTTCATATTAAATGGTAATGGTAATGGTAATGATAATGAAAAAGTGTTATTTAACGATGCAATAACGTCTATAATAGATATAAGAAAGCTTTTAAAACAACTATATAGTTTTCAAAATGATGAAAATAAATATGAAATAATGCATATTAAAAATTATATATTAATCAGAGCGTTATGTTTACCTTTTAATCCAGATACACCAGTAAATGGACTTTTAGTAGCATCAATACAAACAAAGGCAGATTTTGTCAAAACAGTTACTAAGAAGATTTATGGAGATTTATCAAAATATTTAAATAACATTTCAATGCCTACAATTGAAGATAATATTAATTTTATAAACAGTATTCGTGAAATCAATAAAAACAAAATACTTGATAAAATGAATACTTTAACACAGGAAGAAAGAAACTTATTTGAACAATTAAAAGGGATTGGTATCAAAACATTTGAAGACGATGAAGATAATACAAATGTTAATATTCAACCTCAAAATGATGATGAAGAGTTTGGCTTAAAAGAAGAAGAAGAAGATGATGAAAATATGGATAGAGAAGAATATGGATTCATTTATTCATAAAATAGATATAAGTGTATAAATAGATTTAAGAATAATAAATGCCTCGTAAATCAAAGCAACAGGATGCTTCTGAGAAAAAAAACAAGAAAAATCTCTTAAATACAATTGTAAAAAATGTAAATGCTAAAGAAGAACACATTATATTACAATTACCATTAACAAATAGTCATATTGAAAAAATTATAAATATTGATAAAAAAAAAGATATAAACTATGAACCAATTCCATATGAAAGAAATTGTTGTTATATAAACGAAGATTATAATGATATCAAAAATAATATAAATGAAGATAACCAAATAGAAATTCAAAAAGAAAATGAAGATATAATAACAAGTAGTTATTGTTGTTATTGGTGTTGTCATAATATTGATTATAAAATTTATGGAATGCCAATTCGTTATGACAACATAACGGGAACTTATTTGGTATATGGAACATTTTGTTCTTTACAATGCGCCAATGCATACAATTTTTCATCTCATAATGGTAGTGATAAAGTATGGGAGATTAATGGACTTATACAAATGATGGGAAAAAAATACGGAATGAATAATTATATTAGACCAGCTCCTTCAAAATACTTATTACAAATGTTTAATGGTAATTTGACAATAGAAGAATTTAGAAACATGCATAAAAATAATCAGACAACTGTTGTCATTAATGTACCACCTATGATTTCTTTACCTAACTCTTATGAAACTGTTAATACATCTTATTTAAAAAAAACATCAGAAACATTTTAATTTATTTTTACAGTTTATTTCATAAAAAATGATATAAAGAAATACACTTAGTATTTAAGTGTCTTAAGTATGACTACAGAATCTCTTGTATTTTCTCCATATCGCGTATCAACTATTACATGTAATGCTGATATTGGTAAAGATATCAATATTGATCTTAGTATATTATTTGATAATATTAATATAAAAGAAGATGGGTTTGTTTGGATTCAACATTTAAAAGATAACAGTGAAAATGTGCGCGGAATTAATCCTAAAAAAAAGAGAAAACCCAAAAATTCTTCAAACAAAAAAAACAGATTTGATAATCAAATAACAACAATATATAAAATGTCAACTGATTATTATCCTAATATTAAAATTTTCAAAAATGGAAATATTCAAATGACGGGGATAAGAGATGTCAGTCATCCTAAAATAATTATTGATATTCTCATAGAAAATATAAAAGATGTTTACAACATTAATAAAAACATTATTATTACAAACTATAATGATATTAATCCTATGGAAAGAATGATTTATTCAAACTTTAAAGTGAGAATGATAAACTCTGACTTTAAAGTTTATAAAGATTTAGAAATGACGGATAGATTTAATATCAAAAGAAAAGAACTGCATAATATTCTTATAAGTCATAAATATCAAAACAAAAGTAGTTTTCAACCTGGTGTATACCAGGGAGTAAAATTAGAATATTATTGGAATGACAATAATAAAGAACATAATGGTATTTGTAAATGTTCCGTCAATTGTTTTGGTAAAAATTCTGGTGCAGGTAATGGAAACTGTAAAAAAGTAACTATTGCCATATTTGAAAGTGGTAGTATATTAATTACTGGAGGAATAACATTTCAACAAATTGATGACGCATATGCTTATATTTGTAATATCATCAATGATAATAAAAATATAATCAAAAAAAATTCATCGGATATGATAATGAATAATCTCATTATTAATTAATTATTTGAAGCAAATTGAATTGTATTTCAAATCAGTGAAATTATATGTATTTTTATCAATTAAATTATTACCTGGTCTAACACTTGTAGGTATATGAGTTCTTGCAAGTTCATTGTAATGTTTTGAATAGTCAGTTGCTTCTGGATTTACTCTTTCACCGCGATAATCTTTTGCCCATAATGTATTTTCATAAGGTTGGTCACTTGTATATAATCCAGCATGCTTAGCAGGCACAGGAATACCTACATTTTCGGAAGGATCTAAAAAACTATAAGATATCATCTTTTACTTATGTAAAATATTTATTTTTTTTCCATTTTTTCCAAATCAACATATTTATCAAACCATTCTTTTCCAACTTGTTCTGAAGCTTTTTCAGCTGTTATTTGGTCATTTACTATTTTTTCTCTCATTTCTAAAAAATAATTGAGATTATTGTTATCGAAAGTAGGTCTGCTACACATATCAAATAACATTGGATATCTTTCCAAAAATTCAGGGTATTGCTGTTTTAAATATTCAGTTCTTTCCTCCAATGATGCTACGCCTGGTTTTTCAATATATTGGCGAATATGTGATACAATCTTACGAATTTCATCTGTTGTCATACCATCTCTTATAAAATCCTTTTCCTTGGAATTAGATTTTCTTCTTTTATTAGCACTTTCCATCTATTATAGATTTTACAATATTTTCTTATATATTTATGTAACTATGGATATATGAACCTATATAATAACTTATAATACTTAACATAATAGAAACAGAAGATGATTTAATATCATTCTCATTATATTCGAATTTACATTGGCGACCATATAATATAATAATTTCAACCATTAAAATTTTAAAAACAGCCAAATAAACACCATCAATTGAAAATAATATACCCAATATTACATTCACAATAACTCTAAATAAAACAAACTTAGTAATATTTGTCATATTAATGGTGTCGTAATTGATGATCAATAGGTTATCAAAAAAACTCATATCATATACACATTTGTAATATGTTATAAACACAGCAATAGAAATCGCATATATATTATAAAGGAAAAAATATATATTCATTTTTATTTATTAGTACAAAAATAAAAAAATGATATAAGATTACATCAACATTATAAAGCAAAGTTATATTATATAGTTGCTATGGATTGTGACGAAGCTATTTCTCATTCTATTCCTTCAAATCTTTATGAACTAATTCAAAAAACCTTTGAAGAAAAAAATAATAATCCGAATGAAAGCTACGCTAATAATTTGTTGAAGGTTTTGAAAAAGTATCACATGTGGCCTTCGCTTCAAATCAAAAAATTCAAAAATAATAATGATTTGGTTCTATTGCATAATTCATATTATGTTTCTGATGTCGAAGAACAGTTTAAAAATATTTATGACCAATGCAGAAGTGTAGTTCTCGACTTTTCTAAAAATATCAATGAAAATATTGTAGTATCTTATGCGAACAACATTCCCATCCGTATGGATATTAATGTTTATTCGAAAGATATTGCAGCTACAGATAAATATCAAGAAGCGTATGATGGTACAATGGTAACAGTATATTACTACAATAATGAATGGCATTTTGGCACATCAACTTGTACTGATATCAATTACTCAAAGTTTTCACATCCGACAAAGACACATGGCGAAATGCTAAATGAAGTTCTTATGTATATTTATCGTTCTCATTTCACTGATGAAGACTTGGCTTTGCCAAAAAATGTAATCGAACAAAAACTAAGGGATATCTTTACGTGTAATTTGGATACATCTTGTGCTTACGAGTTTGTAATGCTTCATCATGAAAATAATCATATCATCGATTATTCTGATATTTATGGCCCTGAATACAAATATCTTTATCACATCAATACAAAAAACAGAAACACACTAGAACTAATTGATATTAGCAACTGTCCTTATAGTAATATTGGGATTGTATATCCTCGATATTTCAATTCGATCGATGAAGCGTATACTCATATTACTACAAATAAGAGTTATGGATTCATTGTGAAAAAAGTTACAAACGATGGTATTAAACTATTGAAGATTTCTCCAAAAGAAATTGATTTCAAGGAAGAAACGGATCCTTGCAAACCAAATGTTTGGCACAATATTCTCGCGGTATATATGAAAAATAGAAAAGATTTTAAGATATGTGATTATATTAATCTATATGTAGGAGAACTTCAACTTCCCAAGGATGAAAAGGGTCGTGAAATTGACCCGACATATTTGGTTCATACTATGATTTCAACTATTAAGGATGTTCTATATAATCTATATATCGCTACAACAACTTATAATACAAAGACAAATCGATTCAAGATGAATAAGGATCTTGATATGCAATTTCCTCCAATTATTCGTTTCCACTTGGCTCAACTACGCCATAGACAACAGTATTATCATCAACGCGCTCTACTTCGCCCAACTGATGTATATTATTATATTTGCCAATGTAATAGCATCAAAAATATTAAAATGTTGATTCAATTCTTTGCAACAAGTATTGGATATAATATTACGGAAAGGTCTTCGATGTGCATGTCTATTCTTAATAGTTTGTTGTAAAAATATAAAAAATAAATATAAAGTTTTGTTGTAAATAAATTATATTTTTTTAAATATTGCCCATTGATTTAGGAAACTAAATTGTTTTTGTATATCATCGCCATCTAATTCAATTAAATCATTATATAGTCTATCTGATTCAGGTGTTTCTTTTTTCAATTTGTTAAATGTTTCTTCAAACATTTCAGATTTAACAAGTTCAAGATTATGTTCTCTTGCTTTTTCAATAAGTTTATTAAATGAAACTACATATTCAGGAATGAGCTTCTTTGTATTTTCAATGTATACATCTATCTTTCTACCATAATCGGCTTTATTATCCTTTGAATATCTTCTTATAATAGCCCATACAGGCATTCCGCTATATGATTCTGTTTTTAATTTAATACCTTCTATTTTATCACCACCATTCTTCATTATTTCACTATTTACTTTTTCTCCGTTCATAAAAGTGCAGAAGAATACTCCATCATGTTTCAAGTTTTCAGATACATTACTCAAAAATCCATTTAATTTATCCTCACTTTCAAAGAAATAATGTATAGCAAACATACATGATACAGCATCAAAACCATAAGCTCCTTTACCAGTTACGTGTTTCAAATGTTTTTCATATGTATGTTGTTTATTCATCACTATTTTTAACATTTTTTCACTATCTGTATCGTTAATAGATTTAGCACATTCTCCGTTACGAATAGGAACAGAACAATCTCCTGCTGTAAATACTATGTTAGGGAAATATATATTATCTTGAACCTTTCTCATAAATTGTTTTCTTCTTCTCAGCATACGCGAATATCCTCCACTTACTGGATTGTATATGTTATGTTTCACAAAATCAATTCCTAATATAAAATTGTATCCAGAATCTATCCATCTGTTCATATCACCACCATCTCCACAACATAATTCTAATAAAGAACCCTTTCTATTAGTAGCATTCATATAAAGATATCTTTTGATTCCTTGATTATGGAAATTCAACATATGAACTGATAGTAAATTATCTCTGGGAATATTTCTTGAATAATAAATATCATCTGATTCTAAATCTTCTACATTTTCTTGTATTTTCATTTCTTCATTTCCCATAATCATAGCCGATGTTACTGGATTATGAATAGATCGCCAAATATTTAAAGCTACTCCAAAATCATTCGCAGTTTTGCTAAGTATTCCTTTTTGATATATTCTTGTTTTATCCTCTCTTACTCTGATGGGTTGCCATCTTTCATTTACTGGTGTTTCATTATTTTTGTTGTATCTAAACTCTATGATACTATTATTTTCTATTTTATCACCATTAATTGCTCTTAATTCACCTTGTGAATCAATTTTAACATGTGCTATTTCAATACCAGGACTATAATATTTTTTAGGTTTGAATAAAATGGGGACATAATTAGATGATTTATTTTCGTATTCTTTTGAAAACTCTTTATCGTATCTTATTTTCAACGCCGTTTCGATATTAAAGTCTTCCCATTGTGAAGCATTATATCCAACATATAATTTTACCTCTTTATATTTAATTCCATTTTTAGTAATAGTTTTTCCAATATTAATTAAGAAGTCAATGGTATTCTGTTCATCTGGTTTCCATTTAAATACCCTATCCCATTTGACATTATCTGTTATTTTTACTGGTTTATTTGTATAATAAGAATATACAGCCAATTTAGCAGGTGTAAATATCAGCCCGTCTATTTCATATGGAAATGATTTAGGATTCATTAAAATTTCTTCAGAGTCTTTAAGAACATTTTTGGAATATTTGTGTTCCTTGACAATGAATTGAATATCACCGCTTGAAATATTATTACCAAATTGTTGTAATGCCTTGTACCTTGAATTTTTATCATCAATTAATGGCCAACTTGTGATAAGTTTATTGCCGATGTAATAAATATCAAAAGCAGCATACATATCTTTACTATTTCCGTCGGTTCTTTTATTACATTTGATAAATTCACCATCTACCAAACTATTATGATAAGCTGATGATACTGACATTCCAGTATATTCAACATTTAATGAGTTATTAATAAGATATATTTGACCACTTCCATTGACGTACATTAATATTCTTTCACCATCCGCTTTTTCGGTCACTGTATATTCTGATAATATACTTGTTGCACCATATATTTTTGGATCAATCAAGTTTTCAACTTCAAGAGTAACAGGTTTTGGAGCTATTAAATTAATATTATTATATCTTTTGTTGTAAGTACTTACTTCAATATCTCCTTTGACCATATTATGATATTCATTTAATACTTTTTTCTGCTGTTCTTTCGTAATAATCATATTCGAAAGATGAATAGCACGCATTAAAATCACTATTTGTTGTATGATGTTAACATTTGGATTAGTTATAATAACTTTAAAATCATATTGTTGTTCTTTTCTCAACACATTAGATTGTTTCATAGTATAATAGTCTTCGCTTGAAGACTTATAAATATTTGCAACAAACATTATAGAATCGTCAAGATAATACTTTATTTGTTTCATCATTTTATAATGTTTCGAAATATCATCCCAATTGTCTGGGACTGATATTTTATTATTAGAATATAAGGAAAATGATATGCTATCGTCAAATAAATCACTAATTTTATCACTTAATACAATATTTTTTCTGTTACATATAGAATCTTTATTGTGACTATCAGAATGACAATATTTTATAATGTTTTGCATTCCAGAAATAAATAACTCTATATTTTCTGTTGATACACAAAGACATTCCTTTTCAATTATCTCCTTATATTTCAAAGAATTGAATGTATTGGTGAAATTAATGAATTCTGCTTCTGTGTATTTGCCACCATTACTATTTAGAGTTATTTCCAATACATGATTTTCATCGATTTGTTCTTTGCATTTTTCTATTATATCAAATATTGGCAGTTCCCTACTTAGTTCCATAGTGTTAATCTATATTATATATACATATATAATCATTTTTTAAATATAGATTCTGTATATATAAAAAAATGACTTACTATTAGATATAAAAGGATAAAATGTCTTCGGATTTATTTATACCAATCAAGTTCAATACTTCTGTCCAATTAAAACCAAAAGAAATTGGCTCAAATATTGATGAGATTTTGCTTTTAAAAATAAAAAAAGAATTAGAAAATATGTGTTCCAAACACGGTTATATTAAAAATAATAGCATTAAAGTTATTAAAAGATCTGCTGGACAACTTGTGGTCACACATTTCAATGGAAATATTTCTTATAATCTTCAATGTATTGCTGAAATATGTAATCCAGCACAAGGTTCTATATTGAAATGTCGCATTAAAGCAAAAAATGCATTAGGATTACTGGCTGAAGGTTTTTATGATAATATTCCTATTTTACAAATCATTATTCCTAAATTATCTGCTGGTATTAAATCTGATATTGATATTGAAAAAATAAAAATTGGAGAAGAAATTAATATAGAGGTTTGTGGCAAAAAATTCTTGTTATATGATAAATATATTTCTATTATTGGAAGAGCTATTAACAATAATGTCGAAGACATCAAAAATGTTGTTGAAGATGCAAGTGAAACTGAAGATGAAGATAAAGCAGCGACTGAAGATGATAATATCAATGATGTTCTTAACTTTGAAGATGACGAAGAAGAGGAAATGAAGTCTAATTACGAATCAAGTGAAGAAGAAGATGAAGAAGATGAAGAGTTATCAATTGATGAAGAAATGGAAGATGATATAGATGAAGAACTTGAAGATAAATTTGAGGATATAGAAGATGATTAAACTGATATAAATATTAATCAATATATTATATTTAATGGACGATGATATTTGCAAATACATTCAATCCAATATAGATAAATTATGTCAAACAGAAATTGATGAAATATTCAAAATACTATATAAACATAATTGTGCTTATACGCAAAACAACAATGGTGTATTCGTAAATTTAAATTGGCTTGATGATAAAATCTTAAAAGAAATTAAAAATTATATTACATTTTGCCTTCAATCACAAAATGAAATAAATAAATATGAAAAAATCAAAAATACTATTTCAGATTCATTGATAAATAAAGAAAAATTGGAAGATGAAGATGATAAAATAGAAGATGTTGATGGTACAAATACGAAAACTGTCATAAATAAACAACAAAGAGTTTCTTCGAGCTTAAAATTTTATTTATTGAAAAAAAAATTTCAAAAAAAAATTATTTTACCGAATAACAACTATAACAATTCATTAACACACGAAGAATATATATTATAAAAAATGATAAAAGCATTACACCTTTTTATTATATAAATGGATACTGAATTGTTTAATCAACTACCTAAATATGATTTACAACTATTAGAAATAGATGACAGTGAATTGCAAAATAAATTTACACAATATGTTGAAATAGAATGTGTAAAACAAATTACACACCCGTTAATGGCTGTAAAAACCGATTCAAAAAGTAAGAAAAAACCAATAGAATTTGGTTCAGAAAATTGTCAAATAGATTGTGATTATTTTAGAGAAAAAATAATTGAGTTTATTTCAATTAAAGAGTTCCAGACTGTATTTGGTGTTAAAAAAACTGCTGAAATTATGAATGGTATTACTGAAAATAAATGGAATAAGTCACTAATACTGTTATATTCGTTCTTGTTTGACATGTCTTTCGTGTATTTAAAAAAAGATGTGGTGTTTGATGCTTCCAAAGTTTATACTAAAAAGGTTTCTATTTAGGTATATATTTGGGATTCATTGTAATTCGTTTTGAACTTATTAACAATTTTAGTAGATTATTGCAATTTTCTACCTTTGTCCCTTTTTTATCATTATTCATAAGTGATAATAATGATTCTTGTGTTGCTTTTTCGAGAGTAGAACATTCTCTTCCAGTTTTGACACCATTTCCTTTTCCTGGTGTGAATATTTTGAAAATATTCTTTTTACCTTTCTTGCCCGGTTGAGTTATAAACCCCCAAGGCTTTGTTTCAATCTCCATATTTGGTATTTCTCTACGTAATACACGATTTGATATTAATTCGTTGTATTCTTTGTCCGTCAAATTCCTATATTTACCATCAATATATAATATAGGTTCAAAATCATTATTATATATATTTACATACCCTATGTAATCATTTGTATTGTTAGTACTGATTTCAGTTTTGGAAATCAAAACTCCTGCCTTAAATAAACATTTACTTATAAATGATAAAGTTTCGTCTACATCTTTTTCAATAATATCCTTTGCAATTTGTATTAAACAATCAGAATCTAATGATAAATATAATGCTACAATTGCTTCTTCTATTGGTTGTTTATTTATTTCATTGATTTCTTTCATTGAACACTTCTTTTGAGTTGTTTCTACTTTTTTATGCTGTTGTGTTAATTTGATTTTTTTTGTTTCCTTATTTTGTATTTTTATAATATGAATACCGTCATTATGAGGTGCTAATATATATCCATCTATTAAAGTTCTTGGATAGACAGACTCGTCTATAGCTTGATAAATGATTTTTTTATCAAATTTAATAGTTAAGAAAATATCATTAGGGATAAACCAGATATTCTTTTGAATGTTTTGAATAATAATTTTTTTAATTCTATTTTGAATCAATGGAATGAAATGTTTGTAAGTTTCTTTTCTCATACCTGTGTATTTTTTGGGTACAACGTCTTTACATGTTGGTTTAAGATTTTCTTTGTCACCAAGCATATAATTTATTTTATTATTTTGAGATGTGGTTATTTTCATTTCTCCAAGTTCAAAAAGACTCTTTGGAAAATAGTTCAAGTTCTTCATAAGAAAACAATCAACTGCATTATCTCTTATTAATTTATCTATTGTATTGATTTCCAAAAATTTGACAGATGCGATTCTTAACGCATGAATATCAGCAGTTTCTTTTTCTTGATTTTCATAACTTGCATACATAAATACTGTTACATTTCTTTTTTCAATTGGTAACAATTGATGTCTACAATTACGTATTCCTCTACCAATTACTTGTGTAGATTTATTAAAATGAAACCAAGGCTCCATAATATGCATTTCACGAACATTATAAAAACTCAATCCTTCACTTGCTACCGGTGTCATTAAAATAACCTTTATTTGAGAACCATCAATATTGGCATCACTGTTTATTTTTTTGATAAGTTTATCTATTGATGTATTTCCCATCACTTCACTATTGTCACTTGATAATATACAGTATTTTGGTGATGTTCTTTTATTATATTTAGGTGCTTCTGGAATGATTTTGGCATTCTTTAAAATATTGGTAGCACCTTCTCTATTAAATCCCATATGTTCTAAACAAATAGCCATTGGTATTACACCAGACCATATGTAATTTGAATAAATTACTATCACACCTTCTGTATTTTTTATTACATTACATATATTTAACATTTTTCCGGACACTTTTCCAAGATTATCGTCGTCTGGATATAATGCATTTTCATATTTTTTATTATAATTAACGTTTATAGTATTAGCTGTATCAGTTCTTGTAAAAAATGTATTAAAACCTTTCTCACTATTAAAACCATCATATACTATATTCATTGGTTGTGTATTTGTTAGAATATTAGTATCATTAATATGATTTGATAAATATTCTTTTTGATATTTACCTAATTTACACAAAACTATACTGTCATCTATATTAGATAACCAATTGTCAAACTTTGCAGGTATTTCTTTACCATTTGAATCAACTTTAATTTCTTCAGTAAGATATTTGACATTATTATAAAAATCCTTTGGTGATAACTTTAGTGCAAATGTAAAAGGATTTTTCCCCCTTAAATAAGATACATAATTACTACTTAATAATTTAATTAATTTTTCACCATCACTATTTAATACATTTTCATCACTAAATAATACAGGAAAAGGCATTTCCAAAATATTTTTTCTTTTATCATTCAATACCAATAAATAAAATAAATATAATATATCATCTACTTTATTATACATTGGTGTAGCAGATAATAAAACAAATCTATTATTTATACCTTCTTTAGCTACATGCACTAATGCAGAATAAACCTTTTTATCAAGATTATCATTCGAACGAATATTATGTGCTTCATCTATTATAATAACCTTATCTGTTATACTTCTGTTCTTATCAATATATTCAGTTTGTATAAATGATGCAAACATTTCATACGTGAATATTCTATATCTTGATTTAATTAATTTTCTAATATTTTGTTTTACCTTATCACGATCACTATTTCTCATCACTGATGCAAGTTTTACATATAAATCACCTGTACACTGATTCTTTAAATCTTCAAAATTGTCAAAGAGGTTAAAAATTTGTTCTTTAAACCCTTGTTTCAAAGCCTGTGGCATTATTACCCATATTTTAGGTTCATCCTCAATATTATGAGATGATAAAAATGTTTCTGCCAATGTAATAGCAGAACATGTCTTTCCAACGCCGACACCATGATATAATAGAATACTTTTGTAAGGTGTTCTTGTAGATATATAATTACTTACAAAATATTGATACAGTGTCTTCTCAAATTCTCCACATAATTCATTAGACTTGTCATAATAATCTTCCTTACTCTTAATTTGATCGTATTCTGGAACCTTATATAAATAATATTCATATAATTCTGCTATTTTAGAACTAAAATCTCTCTCATTCAAATCCGGATAATGTTTATTGCTTATAGGTAGATTTTCGTTTTTAGTTTCAACTGTCTTCGATAACATTTCAGTGCATATTTTCTCTACCTCTTTTAATAATTTACTATCAGATTTTAATGGGTATTTGGTTATTGGATTTTTGTTTTTATGTTGATTCCAGAATAAACAATCTTCAAGTGTTAGATCGCGTTTAAGTAACCTATTTTTAACATTATCTGGCATTATCTATTTATATATTATACTATCTTTTCTAATTCTTTCAAAATTTCATAAGTTTTGGAAACTATTTGGTGTCTTTCCACATTATGCTGTTTAATGTGCTTAATTGTGTCATTATAGTTAAACCATTTTAATGCACGAACTTCTCTTATTTGTTCCAAGCAATTTTTGTCAATTTCTATTGACACATTGTTATTTTTTAATTTAGCAATATAATATTTATGCTTATACAACACATTGTTAGTACCATAAAAAATTTCTTCAAATGGTGTAATATGTGATACTATTTCTATATCAGTTGGAATCATTCTGGTTTCTTCACAAAACTCTCTAATTGCACAGTCTATATCACATTCTTTTAATTTACGTCTTCCTTTTGGAAATCCCCATTCTTGTTCTTGATCAGATAATAGGTAACTGCTTTGTAATAAAGAGTTCAATATACTATTATTCTTTAGGTAATCAAACTTGTTCTTTGAATCAATATATTCAGACGTTTGCTTAATATTAGAATTATTATTTTGATACCAAGCATAATTCCATATATCATCAAATGAATTATTAATTAAAAGATTCTTTTCGTTCTTTGTCATGGATGTTATCAATTTCTTGATATATGATATATTAGATGCTTCATATTTTCCTCTAATGAATTCCATAAATGATAAACTATCTTTACGCTGAATCATTAAAAAATTGATTTCTCTTTTCGTATTTACTTTGTAACATATAATACCAAAACTCATTATTGGATGTAGACAATCCTTATATAAATGGCCATTTATACCACAGTTTCTACACGTTTGTGGCCTTGAATTCTGTTTCCTTGATTCTGTGGTAAATTCTTCTCTACCTTTCATTTAATTTATTTAATATAACATATCTTTATTTTATATGATTTGAAATGTATGTAACATTTATGGTTGGTAAAATTGGTTCACATTCCCATAAATGTGTTTTAAGATATGTCCGAATAGCATATTTAACGGGATAATAATGGGTCATTCCTTTTGATTCATCTTCCATATATTTCATATATTGTTTGGAAAGAAGTGCTTGACTTTGCTTTGGTAATACAACTAACAATTGAAAATTACTATCAATATTTGCAAGTTTTTTTTCTAATATTGGTTCATTATTTCCAGTAATATAATTTGAAATATCTCTAATTGATGGAGGATACTGATAAGGATAATACCATGTATTATCAATATCTTGTTTTTTATAATAAGAATATGTCCAATAAATTCCATAAATATAGTTATAACAAGCGTTATGAATTACCGTTGAATCATTGATAATATTTGAATAGAATAGATTTTTATAATAAATTATTCTCCATTTGCTAATATCCGCATATATCTCGTATGCAAACTTCTCCTTATTTTTGATTCCATATAATTCACTTGGTTGTGTTTCCATATTGACTGTATTTCGAATGTACTTTTCTGTTTCTTTGAAAATTTCGGTATCTTCGTTTTCACCAATTTTTTCAATTATTTCTTTAAGAGTTTCGTAGTTAATTTTATCTGCTGTAACAAGCATTCCATTGTTTTTGATAGCATTTCCAGTGTGATAAACTAATCTCTCAAGTCCATTTGATTTAAATGTTAACGTCAATAGATGTGGGATAAAATCATTTCCCATCAAAGAGCACATTACACAATACGATGCTATGATTTCATTAGCTTCTTCTGAATAAATGTCCTTTGGTATCTCAAGATTCCATTTATCAATTAATTCTTCGATAATTGCATTTCGAAGATTTTCAATACTTACATAAATAATGTTTGCATCTTCTCGCATTAAATATATATTTCTTTTATTGCTAAGTAGTGATAGTATAATCAAATCGGCATCTAATCCATTGATTACTGTAATTTGATTGTCTTTTACATATGTAAATATTTTGTGTTCTCCTTCACCTTCTTTATCGCTTCCATTGTATATAATATTTTTTTGCTTTTTTAAATATGTATTTAATTTTTTCATAAATGTGGTACCTGGTGTAATAGCATTTGTGTCCCATTTTGATTTCACATTATCAATTGTATTTCTATATACAGAAAGATATCTTCTTTTTCTTTGTTGTATCATTTTAGCAACTGGTGCAACACCATCAACACAAACAAGCGTTTTTTTCGGTTGAAATTTTGCGATATCATGATTAATTTTTTCATATAATTTAGAAATAAGTTCATCTTCTGAGAAAGACTCTGTTTCTAACATTTTTTTGCATACAGGATGAATAACACCATTAAAATCAAGACAGTATAAATCTATATTTTCCGGAATGTTTGTAGAAATAATATTGTCATATTTTTTTGTCAACGTTGAAAAATAAAATGGAATCCCCATAATTTTAAATATCTAAAATATCAAAATCATTTTTTATTTTTCTTTCTATTGAAGTAGATAAAGAAAAATATATAAGTAATGTCATCGTTTCTTGATTTATTCATTGGTTCTGCGCAATCTAAATACGCGAGTATCGCTATTCTTTCAGCCATTTTTATAATAAGTATGGCTATATTATTCAATACTGGTATGACATTTGTCGACCGTATTTCCGGAATACTATTCATACTATACATTTCCGTATTCCCCATCGCCCTTTCTCTTTTTGAATTAACTTGTTTAGTAAATGGGGATGCCAATAATGCTTATCCATTTTGTGGAATCTATGCTTGGATAATAACTGTTATGTTAATTCTTTACTGCGTTGTAATAATATTCTTTGTCCTAAGCTCAATGTTCCTTTACAAAAAAGCGATGGATAAAGTAGATGTTGATCAGGCCGTAAATCAAGTTTCCAATGCGGATGCTAAACAAGTTGCTGAAAACATGATGAATATGGAAGATAACTTAGCTCCCATTGAATCATCAAATGTAGCTCCCGCACCTACTCCCGCACCTACTCCCGCACCTAC
>Ga0129333_10000204_pt1 | contig 42406 bp, 21 predicted proteins | sample CPB6_08_DNA_FD_94474 | JGI IMG/M metagenome (GOLD analysis project Ga0129333, IMG submission 94474) | Freshwater to marine salinity gradient microbial communities from Chesapeake Bay, USA - CPBay_Sum_0.6_0.8_DNA | ecosystem: Environmental > Aquatic > Marine > Coastal | place: USA: Chesapeake... | reverse complement strand
TAAAGTTAAAGTTCCAGTGCTTGTACCAGAAATAGTTGGGTTAGCACCATTTATTGCAAATGTTGTTGCATTTGGGAGTGAAAATGTAACATTTCTTACTGTTGCAATTCCTGTAGTAGCACCAACTAATAAATCTGTAGCAGCACCAAATGCATTTACTCTTGTAGCAACTGTATTATATAAGTTTTGAGTTGCTTGAGAACCAACAACTGTCGGATTTCCTAGCGTTAAGGTTCCAGAGTTTGCACCAATGCCTAGAACAGATGCAGAACTAAAGGCATTTATTGTACCATTTGTACCAAATACAGTAAAAGTATTTTGAGTTGCACTAATAGAAGTAGCATTTGATAAATTAACAGATGCATTTCTTATTGTAGTAACTCCTGTAGTAGCACCGATAAGTAAATCGGTGGCAGCACCAAATGCATTTACTCTTGTAGCAACACTATTGAAAACATCTTGTGTTGCTTGAGAACCAACAACTGTTGGGTTGTTGATTGTTAATGTTCCACTAGTAGCACCAACGTTAATAGATGTTGCTTGACCGAAAGCATTTACAGTATTTGCAATGGTATTGTAAACATTTTGAGTTGCACTTTGTCCAATTAAAGTTGAAGGTCTTAATGTTAAAGTAGCATTAGTTGAACCAATACCAACAGTAACTGCTTCTCCAAAAGCATTAACTGTGGTTGTAACAGTGTTATAAAGATTTTGAGATGAGTTAGCACCAATTACGGTTGATGGTCTTACAGTCAGTACTGAGTTAGTTGAACCAATACCAATAGTCGTTGCTTGACCAAAAGCATTGACTGTAGTTAAATTTGTATTAAATAAAGTTAAAGTTCCAGTGCTTGTACCAGAGATAGTTGGGTTAGCACCGTTTATGTCAACTGTGGTTGCATTAGGCAATGAAAATACAGTATTTCTTACTGTTGCAAATCCACTAATGGCACCTAAAAGCAAATTATTTGCTGCTCCAAATGCATTTACAGATGTTGCAATTGTGTTATAAACATCTTGAGTTGCATTAGTACCAACTATTGTTGATGGTCTAGCAGTTAAAATTGCATTTGTAGATCCAATACCAATTGATGTTGCTTGACCAAATGCAACTACTGTAGTTGCTACGGTATTATAGAGATTTTGAGTTATTTGAGTTCCAACAACTGTTGGATTTCCTACAGTTAAAGTTCCACTATTAGCACCTATGTTCAGTGTAGATGCTGCACCAAAAGCATTAACAGTAGTTGCTACGGTATTATAGAGATTTTGGGTTGCTTGTGTACCAACTAAAGTTGGATTACCTACTGTTATAGTGCCGCTATTAGCACCTACGTTTAATGTAGATGCTGCACCAAAAGCATTTACCGTTGTTGCTACGGTATTATAAACATTCTGGGTTGCTTGCGTACCAACTAAAGTTGGATTACCTACAGTTATAGTACCACTATTTGCACCAATGTTGATAGCAGTACCAGCACCAAAAGCATTAACAGTAGTTGCTACGGTATTATAGAGATTTTGAGTTGAATTGGTGCCAAGTACTGTTGAAGGTCTTAGTGTTAAGGTGGCGTTAGTTGAACCAATACCAATAGTTGTTGCATCACCAAATGCCGTTACTGTTGTTGTGGTGGTATCAATAAATCTATAAGTTGATTGATCAGTAATGAATAAAGATGATCTATGACTAATTGTATTTTGGAATGTTGATATTCCAGTAACTCTTAAGTTATTTCCTAATTCTACGTCGCCACTAAGAGTTGATATTCCAGTAACTCTTAGTGTAGTTAAAGTTGTAATTCCAGATACTAATACGTCTTTTCCAAATTGAGCACTGTCTGATAAAGTTGAAAATCCAGTAACTCTTAAGTTTGTAGTTGTAGTAATTCCAGCAACTCTAATATGATCAAGGAATTCTACATCATCACCAAAAGTAGAAATACCAGTAACTCTAAATGTTGCTGTTGTAGTAATGCCAGTAACATTTAAGTTACTGTTTATCATTGCTGGATTATTGAATGTGGATACACCAGCAACTCTAATGTGATCAATAAATTCTACGTCATCGACAAAAGTAGAAATACCAGCAACTCTTAGTTGCCCACCAAGTCGAACATTTCCAGTTAAAGTAGATACACCGACTACATTTAACGTGGTATTAGCATCAATACTTTGTACAAATGTTGATACACCAGTTACTCTAAAGTTTCCAGTTGTAGTAATACCAAGAACATTGAGGTTATTTGTTAAATTAACGTCACCCGTCAGTGTAGAGAGACCAGTAACTCTTAAATTATTAATTGTACCAATACCAGATACTCTAATATTATTGGTAAACTCAGTATCACCAGTTAAGGTTGAAATACCAGTAACTCTAAGTGTTGTTGCGGTAGTAATACCAGATACTCTAATATTGTTAGTAAATTCAGTATCACCAGTTAAGGTTGAAATACCAGTAACTCTAAATGTTGTTACAGTGGTGATACCACTAACATTTAGACTATTAGATAAATTAACATCACCAGTTAGTGTTGATACTCCAGTTACCCTAAAATTACCTACAGTTGCTATTCCAGATGCTAACAAATTAGCATTGAACATGGCATCTGAAACAAATGTAGATACACCAGCAACTCTCAGAGATGAATCTAATCTAACTGGAGATACAAATGTTGAAACACCAGATACTCTAAAGTCTTTTCCTACATTTAAATTGCTACTAATTCCAACTCCACCATTAACAACTAATGTACCATTTGCTGTTGTGTGTGAATCTTGACCACCACTTAGATTAACTCTGTAGTTTCTAATTGTAGTTACTCCAGAAGGAGAACCCATTAGAATATCTGTACCACCACCTACAAAATTTAATCGTGTTGCATTTGTATTAATTAAATTATAATTTGCTTGATTAGTATTAAATGTATTACTAAAATGATCTATTTGCGAATTAAAAGTTGATATTCCAGAAACTTCTAATCTGTTTAAGGAAAGAGTTCCTGTTACTGAAATATCACTCGTACTTGCAATCGAAACTAAACCAGTTTCTTGTCCTATTTCTAATAGGTTTCCTACTCTAAAATTACCAGCTTGATCGACAGATTGGAAGTATACTCTACCACCATTTAATTGTATTGCTTCATTTTCTTTTACTGTTAAAGTTGGATCTTGTGTAAAAGTTTTTCCTGATCCAACACAACCAAAATTAAATCCAAACAGTCTTAACTGTACTCCATTACCATTACCACGAACGCCAACGTTTCCAAAATTTGTTGCAGATCCAATAGATCTCATGTCTGCGCCAAATTTTTGGTAATCTGCCCAAAGAATAGTACTTGCAGTACCTACCTGGGTAGTTCCATTTGACTGGAAAATTCTAACATCCTGTACAGATCCAATTCCAACGGAGTTAAAAACACCAGAACCTTTTCCTAAAATTGTTACATAATTATCTGATACTGAAACAACAGTACCAATAGCAACAGGTGTACCTCCTTGATAATATTTTATAACATAGTTCGTTAAAATTGTTGTAGTTATTCCAGAAAGTCTTAACTGTGCATTTGCAGTACTACCTACACCAACATTACCAGATACCCCATCAATACCAATACTTGAGAAATAAGTAAAGCAGTTTACCCACTCAGTTCTTGCACCATTGGTCATTCTCAAACCAATTTGGTTTGGTGTTATAAAAGTGCATTCATTAAATAGTATCGATGGTGATAATGTATTAGGTTGAACAACACTAGCATCTATTAAAACACCTCTACCTGAAATTTTTCCAGTAGGATAATTATCTACAGTGTCAAATCCATAAGGATCATTTGCAGTTTGTGTTGATCCTTTGTTAAGTACTGTTACTCTTTGGACGTATGGGCTCCTAACCGTTGTGATCATGTTAGGGGCAAATCTAAACCCATAACCAGTATCTGCCGACGAATTATAATAAAAATTTCCTAAAGAAAGATCTTCAACCGTAGTTTCACCGTTCAACAAGAAAGCGTCGTTTCTTTCTGTACCCGAAGTTGGTTGAATAAAAGTTGATCTTATTCCGTTTCCGCGTACAGTAACCCCTTGTGGTACAGTTAAGGGGAAAATTTCAGTATATGTTCCCGCCCCAATCAAAATTGTGTCGTTAGCAGTTGCAACTGTTAACGCCTTTTTAATTGTTGCAAATGCGGCAGAAATATTCTGACCGTCATTAGTATCCAGACCAGTTTTAGTTACATAATATGTTTGACCTGGATAACCACCACCCAAATTTACAACGGTTTCTACGCCACCTACATCTTTTTTTAGGTACGCTTTACCATCATACGTGTTTACAGCTAATTCCCCTAACTGAAGGTCCGATGTAAGGGGAATTTTGCCTGGTGTTGAAGACCTTTTTAGTCTAATGATTGGATCTGCCATCTAACCTCATATCTGTATTTACAGCGATACCCTTAGGGGCACTAGGGTCGGTTTTATATATTTATTTAAGTAAAAACTCAGTAACTTCCTCCATCAATTGTTATATTTTCTAATCTTCTTTCACCAGAGATACAAGTGACAGTTTTAGATTGTCCTGCACAATCATTAAACCACAATGCACCCATTTCTACCTCTGCCCAGGAGACAGTAGATAAAATATTAACAGATTCAGTCACGTTTGATGCAATTCCAATTCTTTGTACTGAATCATCCCAATAAAGTGCTGCCTTTTTCGCACTTGTATCATAATAATGCATTACGAAACCAAGGTCTACATTAGAATCTGATGTTGGAGGTATGAGAATACCAGAACCATTATCAATTAATCCTGCTTCAATTAGATTATCTTTTACTTTTAAAGTTGTAGAATTAACCGATGTAGTTTCACCATCAACATAAAGGTCACCTCTAATTCTTACTGACCCAGTATTTGTTCCAATTCCAGCAGGATCAATTACAATTGAGGATGGTCCTGTAATAATTCCAGATCTGAATGTAAAATCTAAAATAGTTGTAACTCCAACTACCTTAAGATTTTGATTAAATTCTGCATCTAACTGGAATGTTGATACACCAGCAACCCTTAATTCGTCCTCAATACGTACACTATTAACTAATGTAGATACACCAGCAACGTTTAGATTGTTATCAAGACGTACATCTCCCATTAATGTTGAAATACCAGTAACTCTAAAAGTTGCTGTAGTGGTAATACCGCTAACGTTTAGATTGTTAGATAAGTTAACATTTCCAGTTAAAGTTGATATACCAGTTACTCTAAAGTTTCCAGTTGTGGTAATACCAGTAACATTTAAGTTACTGTTTATCATTGCTGGATTGTTGAATGTGGATACACCAGCAACTCTTAGATTATTTCCTAGTTCTACATCACCAGATAAAGTTGAAATGCCAGTAACTCTAAAAGTTGATGTTGTGGTAATTCCACTAACATTTAAGCTATTAGTTAAATTAACATTCCCAGTTAAAGTCGATACACCAGTTACTCTAAAGTTTCCAGTTGTAGTGATACCTAAAACATTTAAATTATTAGTTAAATTAGTATCACCAGTTAAGGTTGAAACCCCAGTAACTCTTAAGTTTCCAGTTGTGGTAATACCAGCAACTCTAATATGATCGACAAACTCTACATCATCACCAAAAGTGGAAATGCCAGTAACTCTAAGTGTAGAAGTTGTTGTAATGCCAGTTACATTTAAAAAGGCATTAACCATCATATTACTATTAAAGGTTGATACACCAGCAACCCTTAATTCATCCTCAATACGAACACTATTAACTAATGTGGATACACCAGCAACGTTTAGATTGTTATTTAATTGTATATCACCAACAAAAGTTGCTATTCCAATAATATTGAAATTATTTACAGTTGTAATTCCAGTAACATTTAAGTCACCGTTAATCATTGTATGATTATTAAAAGTTGATACTCCAGAAACCCTTAATTCATCCTCAATACGAACACTATTAACTAATGTGGATACACCTGCAACGTTTAAGTTATTATCTAATCTCACATCACCCATTAGAGTTGAAATACCAGTAACTCTAAATGTTGATGTCGTTGTTATTCCACCAATATTAAGATTATTAGTTAAATTAGTATCACCAGTTAAGGTTGATACGCCAGTTACCCGAAAGTTTCCAGTTGTAGTAATACCAAGAACATTTAAATTATTAGTTAAATTAGTATCACCAGTTAAGGTTGATACGCCAGTTACCCGAAAGTTTCCAGTTGTTGTAATGCCCGTTACATTTAAAAAGGCATTAACCATCATATTGTCGTTGAAAGTTGATACGCCAACAACTCTCAACTCATCCTCAATACGTACACTGTTAACTAATGTAGATACACCAGCAACATTTAAATTATTATCTAATCTGACATCGCCCATTAATGTTGAAATGCCAGTAACTCTCATTGTAGTGAGAGTTGTTATTCCAGAAACTCTGACATTTTTATTAAATTCACTATCTAATACAAATGTGGATACACCAGCAACTCTCAATTGAGAATTTAATCTTACATTATTAACAAATGTGGATAGACCATTTACATATAAGTTTTCTGTGATAGAAACACCTAAACCAACATTGATTGATTTTTCTACCCCAATACCACCATCTACTACAATTGCTCCAGTATCTTTGCTTGTAGATTCTGTTGTACTTGTAATTCCTAATGGACCAGTTACAGTAGTAATCCCACTAAGAACTGCATTTAAAAATCCACTATCCCAATATAAATTTCCAAAACCATCATTAGTTAATATTGATTGGACAGTTCCCTGTGTTCCAGGAAGAGTATATGTTACAACACCCGCTAAAGTATTTGGTGACTTTACTGAAATGTAATTTGAACCATCTTTGTCAACTAAGTTTAAACTTAATGACGTTGATCCATTTTCTCTAGTCCAATATCTATGTGATCCAAAAAATTTATTTCCGTTTGATGTACTGTTTAAACCAACAAAAAGATCATATTTATCGGTAGTAAATCCAGGTTCACCAGCTCTCAATGCTGGAAGAGAATTATATCCACCCCTTTTAATTTGTAGAATTGGTACTGGCATGGACCTTATTTATACTTTTATTAGTACTATTATTTATTTTTATATAATTACCAGTTTCCGCCGTCTAAACTTATTCTATTATCTAAATCAACTTCCAATAAAGATAAAAAGTTTGCAGGAAGACCTGGTTGTTGAGGTTCTACTGCTGCCCTAGACAAAACATCATCTGGGTTTACAAATTTATATTTTAAATTTTCATAATCAAATATTAAAATGTATCCATCATTTAAATCTGAAGTGTCTATTGGATACTGAAGATCCATAGTAGTAGAAAACGTTATTAATTATTTATCACCAAGTTCCAGCATCAATATCAATTTTGTCATCAAGTTCTCTATCAAGTTCATCAATAAAATCTGAAGGAAGTCCAGGTTGCTGTGGTTCAGTTGCTGCTTTAGATAAAACATCATCAGGGTTTACAAATCTAAATGTTTGGGCATTTCCATCAAACATTAAAACATACCCATCACCAGATCCAGCAGTAGTACCAATTCCAGTAGTTGATCCAGAACCAATTGCAATATTTGAAGTATCTATCGTTCCTAAATCTGATATTGCTGAAGATCTTACAAATCCTATTGTAGAACTATCATTAACTAAAATACTTCCTTCTAACTTCTTTGTAGTTACACCATCTGGATCTGTTAACATCACATCATAATAATTTCTACCTGATGCCAAAAGCAAACTTTGGTCTCTACTAACAAATAATCTTATTTGACCTTGTGATCTATCTGTAAAGATTACTGTGACTGTATTGTAATATGGTGAAGTTGGATATTTTCTAATTTTTGCTGATGCACTATATCCAGTTAAATTTAATGGAGTTCTATCTGGATTTCTAAAAGTTATATTTTGAATAAAGTCTGCACCTTTTTCAAGTTCGTAATTGGCAGAAATTACAACAGACATTTTGCTAATAAGTTTATTAGTTATTTATCCTGTAGTTGTTCTTTATTTGATTTTAAAAACTTCGATAATTCTGCGGTAGACCCAATAAACAGAGCGTTGTTTGTAACGCTTGTTGGTCCTTTTGAAATTTTTTCACTTTCTATTTCTTTTAATTTCTTCTGTAAATCTAAAAGTTTATCCGTAGCATCAGAAACATTTTTTATTAGTTGTCCAACGACTTCATATGCTCTTGGTTGACCACCATCAACTGCTAATTCTAAGGCATTATCTAAGGCTTCCTGACCTTTTTCTATAATTGAGTATAAATTTCCTCTCGTATATTCGTAGTCTTTTTTTACATCATCATCTGAACTTTTAACTTCTATTTTGTTAGTTTCTATTTCCGTTGAAACTATTTCCGTATTTTCTAAGTTAAAAGTATTATTTAAATCTTCATATTTATTTTTCATAATGTTCCACTAAATCCAAAGTCATCTCCAGCAACAATTAAATCATCATCTGCTGATGTTATCTTCTTAACTGGGGCACCCAAAACATGACTTAAAACCTTAGTATTATAAGCACCTCTTTCAACTATGAGTTTATTATTGTTTTTAGACTTGACATACATAGTTTCTTCATTTATCATAATATAAGATTTAATAGGAATATCTGATGAATCATCTACGAGAATTTCTAGATCAGTTAAGTCTACGTCTTGTGATAGATTAGTTTCAATCTCACCAGTATAATTTTTAGTTGCTTTTGCTTCAGATGTATATGTAACTTGTCTTGACCCAGCACCATCCCCAGCACTGTATCCAACTGTAACTTTTTTGATAATATCTTTTGATGTTTCTGGTCCAGAAATTGGTCCAAAAAGATATGTTTTAGCTGTAAAATTTAAAGTGTATATTAGTGCTCTTCTAGTATTAAAGTCACCTTCATAATCATCCTGCATCGTTATATTTTCTAATGTTAATGGAATATCTCTTTTTTCTCCAATAGTACTAACTAAATCAACACTCAAAACAAACGATGGTTGAAAATATGGTAATATTTGCTCCACTATTTGCAACATATCATCATTCAACTGTGTCATAATAGATAATTGGAAATCCATATTATATGGAACTGGCATAAATGCTTTTCTTATGTCAGTTCCATCGGTCTTTATAGTTGTTGCAAATGATTGAGTTGGTGCTAACTTTCTACTACTATCATAAGATAATCCAACAAATTCAAAAGACATTCTAGGTAATGTAATTTGAACTGGTTTATTTAAATCTGGAGATTGCTCCAATCTTGCTAAAAACTTTTGTGTTGGACCATATGCCAAAGGAACCTTTGTTATTTCTAAAATATTTCCATCAGAATCTCTTTTTTGAATGGAAACATTATTAAACAATGTTCCAAAAGAAACGATTGTTTTTCTTAAAATTTCGTGATAAAAATACTCAAACATTTTTTAAACTATTCCAAATGGATTTTTTTCGGAAAAATCTAATATCTCAGATGCTTCTTGTTGTATTGTATAATTTTGAGCAAATGGATCTTGAAGATTATCTGTATTTATAAGTTTTATTTTGTAACTGGCTCCAGATTTTTCTCCAACCAAATATTCATTATTTAAAAATTCTCCATTTATATTAGATAAAACCAATGTTCTTGTAATAGAGTCCCAATTTTTAACTCTACCTCTAGTGCTGCTTATAGTACCAACGACAACCTCATTAAAACTAAATGATCCTATTCCAGTAGTAGGAGGTGCTGAAAAACTTATTGTAGGTGCTTGCGTGTACCCTAGACCTGCGTTAATTATACTAATAGATGTCACAGATCCAGAGGAGTCTATATTTGCTCTTGCTGTGGCAGTAACTTTTTGGAATGATGTTGTAGCAATGCTCACTGAAGGTGATGATGAATACCCAAAACCTGGATTTGTTACTACAATTGAAGTTATATAACCAGAATTATTAACAACAGGTCTTCCTTTTGCGGTTATTAGTTTTGTTGGTGTGCTTACCGTTGCAATAGGATTTGCACTATATCCAGATCCATTATATGTTATATTGAGAGATGATACTTTTCCATTTGAAATTACTGGGGATGCAATTGCATGTTCAAATGTATGTAAAAATAAGGTATTCGCTGTGGTGGTAAATCCTACTGATGGTACAGAAATATCATAATTTGGGCATGTATTCTCAATTCTAAATTGATCAATATAACAATCAGTATTTACACTATGCTTTATTAATACTCCTTCTGATGAAACATATAAGTTTGGTTCTCCTGCAGTTAAAACATACTGATTTCCATCAACAACAATTATTGTGTTATATCCAGTATATGGATTTTGTGTTTTTTGGAATGATACAAAGTGCCACTCATCATCATTTAAATTAATTGGAATTTCTAATGTTTCAACACCATTTAGGATAGATACTTCCAATCTAGAATTACTTTTCAGATCTATTTTCCACTCATATACACCATACAATCCTTTAGAGTATATTATAGTTCCTGGTTGAAAGGTATTCTTCAGTTTTAAGAAAAAATCTACTCTACCATCTCTGAAAATATCAGATCCAATATTACTACAAACTATGTCTGAAGTTGTTCCGTCGAGATAACCACTAGATGATCCAAATTTATATGTTGATGTAGTTAGTCCACCTCCAGTAAATTTAATTGTATTCACTGCAGTGCTAGTATAACCAGCACCTGGATTTGAGATAGAAATATTTAAAATTTTAGCATCAACATCAATTACAGGTGATAACATTGCATTAGTTAAAATTGGATTTGGGAAATTAAATTCTCTCGTGTTGTCAAAAAATCCTTGTTGATCATTTATTGATATTGAAGTTACAAATCCAGATGAATTGATATTTGCTGTTAAAGATGCTGTTGCTGTAGAAGATGTTCCAGGTGCGGATATTGTAACTACTGGAGGATCCACGTATCCATAACCTCCGCTTAAAATAGTAACAATACCAACAATACCATTTCCTATTACTGCTTTAGCGGATGCTCCCGACCCACCACCACCAATAAAAGATATCGCTGGTGATGTTGTGTAACCATATCCAGTTCTTATTAATTCTACACCTTGAATTCTTAATAAAGATGAATTTGGTTCACATAAATCCGTTAGTCCCCCTATCATTGTCGCTATTCCAGATGCAGTTCCGTTTGGATCTGGTGATGATGAAATTGCTACTATAGGAGTTGACTTATACCCCTTACCTCTATTGGTTAAATTAATAAATCTAATACCACCAAATACCAATCCAGTTGTAGCAATTGGTAAAGATCCAACTCCGACCATTTTAAAGGTTTGTGTATATCCTTCATTTTGTACATTATCATCTATAAATTCTATTCCAGTATCTATAGTTTCATTATTATATCTGAATAATTCGCATCTCAACTCATATGTATAATTTCCTTTTAATGAATAAAAAGGTTTTTCATGTTCAACATATTTAATTTCAAATAACCTATCACCCAAAGGAAAATAAATTAAATCACCTTCCTTTGGTCTATCGTATAATTTAACATTAGGTAAATTTTGTAATAATGGTTTTAAATATACTTCGTACCTTTCTCTAGAAATAGTTAATGTTAAATCATCTAATTCTTGGATACCAAATTTTGACATCAATGTTCCAACATTAGAGTAACCATCATAACTATCAACATATGCTTCTATCGGATAAGCATATCTAAAGTCAGAATTTATAACTTCTTCGATAATAGTTTTTTCATTAACATATTGTCTAGGGATATAATAAACATCTACACCATAAATTTTTATTTGTTCATTTACTAGGTCTTGTACAAGACCTCTTTCCGTTATTGAACCTTGAAGAAAAAATGGATTAAGTGCCATATAAAATTACCCTATCATGTCTAATGGTGGTAATTCATAAGTTGAAGACATTTTGTTCATGATTTCATCAATTTCTCTCTGCCCATCATCATATAGTTGTCTACCATTTAATTCAATTCCACCTGGCAGTTTTACCCCTTGGAATTTTATAAGGTTTTGTCCCCATTGCCTCTTGATTAATGCGGTCAAATATGGTTTTAAAAACGAGTCATTCCAAACTCTTGAGTAATCATTTGGATCTAATGCTCTATAACAATCTATTATTAAATATTCTCCTGCCCTTAGAGCGGACCAATCAATATCAAGATACAACCTATCCATTCTTTGATTAAATCTTATTTGTTTTTGTGTAGTTAAGAGAAAATCAATATCTTCAAGATATCTTTTAACCATAGAGTAAGTTAAAAGTTCTGTTGAACCCCAATAATAAATATCATTTAAAAATAACTGATATTTTATACTAAACATTCCACTAGAAATACTGTTGGATCCTTCAAAATGAAATATTTTGTTAATTCCAATAATAGATGGTGGAACTTGAAGAAAATTGGAGGTTTCAAAATAATTGAAAGATGTTGGAGTTCCTGCTATATTCGTAGTTACACTTGTGGTTGCTATACCAACACCACCATTTTTAGCTCTCCCTCTATCAATATCTTCTTGCGTTATTTGATATTTCAAATACATCTGAGAGACGCCATCAAAGTGCCTCTCTTGAAAAAACTGAATTGCATCATCTACTAAATCTTCAATTTGCTCTTCAGCAATGTTTATTTCTAAAACTGGAGCACCAAGTTTTCTTAAGCAATAATCTATTAGTTCTTGTCTTGAAGATGGTTTTGCCATTTTACAGTTTTCCTAAATTAGAAATAACCTCTTGCTGCTGAAAATATAATTTAATATAAGATTTAGTTAAATTTCTTAAAGCATCAATATCATCTATATTATCTATATCTCTAGATAATTTCTCATATTCAAATGATTTTGAAATATTAGTCAATTCAATGTTAGTGTGATCCATTTACAATCTTCCCAAGTAAATTTTTAATTTCGTTTAAATCTGATTTTAATTCATTAATATCAGATTTTAACTTATCAACATCATTTTCGATGTTATAAATCATACTATGCTCTCTTTTTTTAGCATTTTTTAATGATAAGTATGCTTTATGGGATTGATCGTCTGTATTAATTATTGCGTTTGTTAGGACATCCCTAACCAAGTAAGGATGTCCCTCAACGTTTAGATATCTAGTTTCCATAATTTTACGCTAACGCTATTGCTCTTAGATCCCTTATTCTTGGTGGGAACGCTTGATTTGTAGACGTTCCTACTAATTTTACACTGAAATATTTAAATTCAGGTAAATTATCTATAGAGAATTCATAGTCCGCAAAAGTCAACTCTTTACTTTCAAAACCCAAAGTTGTGTTCTTAGATACAAATTTATTTGGTAATCCATTATTTTTGGAAATATCAACAATGTTACCATTTATATCTAAGTTAGAATAACCAGGGAATGGGTAGTAAATCATTTCATTTTCTAATGTATTAGAAATTGCATAGAAAGCTCTTATTTCACTGAAGTTATTTACATATGCTGCTAAAAGAACTTTAATTGAAGTTGCAGAATTTTCCAAACCAATCACATTTGTTGCATAAGAGAATGCAGTTGGATCCGAAAGAATGGAAGATGTTCTTCCATCATTAGCATAATCTTCAATAACATTATTAACTCTATTGGTAATAAGAACAAGACCAACTCTATCTAAATCTATCACTGGAGAAACAAAAGAATCTTCAGTAGTTAAATTAAATGTCACAGACAATGACTTATTTCCAGGTGAAGTTAATAAATTATTAGTTTCATTCACTTTAGAAGCAATTAATCTTGGTGTATTAAAATAAGTATGAGTATTAAGATTTAAAGGTGTAGAATCCGTTTCTATGAATGAAACTTCATTTCCACTAATACTTGTTGCAGTCGTTGTCTTAATAGTTGCAGTAATATTTGTAGAAGGGAGAACCATTGTTTGAACAATTGGTCTAACTGCTTCAAACTGAATATTTTGTGTTGCATTGATCAAGTTTCCACCACAAGATTTTGTTTCTGGAATATACAATTTAGGGAACGATGTTCCTACAGATCTATCAATTCCATTAGAAGACATATCAAGTTTAATGTAGTAATAATCTAAACCTATTGGATTTTGTGCATTAGCATCCTGTAAATAATGTGTTTTATTAATTCTTCTTAATGAAACACCATTCAATTCATACTTACTTACAACCGTTCCACTTGGATATGTGAAAGGTCTAGTACCATCAATTCCTCTTACAATTCCAGTCAATTGACCATTTGTTACACCAGTGTATGAAATAATTTCATCTTCGATAATTACATATCCAGGATTAGTAGATGCAACAGATACATTTTCAAAAGTATTGAAATTAGTGGTACTTGCAACACTAATTGCACCAGAATCTGAATTTAGATAATCTAAGGTTAATCTAGTGGGAACCTTATCACCTTTAACGTTTGATAAAATTACTCTATTCAAATCTGAATGCATACCGTGGTTTTTGTGGTTTACTTTGATATGTAATCCATCATCAACCAATGAAGTTGTTTCAATTTGATTTATCAACGCATTAGATCCAGATGTTGTAACTATAGTTGTTATTCCAGTTGTTGGACTTATATATTGTACAACTTTACTACCACTAACTTCAAAATCACCTTGAACTTGATCAAGTATTAATTCATTTACACCAGAGATCGTTGATAATGAGAATTTGAGATTTCTACCCAAGGATTGAGTTCCGACTTGTGATGCTGTTAAAACATCACCAACTTGATATCCAGATCCACCATTTACTATAGTAGCTGCAATAGCAACACCACCATTTATAGTGATATTGGCAGTTGCATTTTTACCATTTCCAGTTAAAGATGATAATGATACATTAGTAAAAGTGAAACTAGATGCATTAGATGGTGTATAACCAATTCCAGCATTTATTATTCCTAATGTTCCTGAGGCAGAACCACCTGCACCAACATAATCTGCCGAAGCATTTGTTCCAGATTGAACTATGGTATTACCAAGAACTAATCCAGATGTATTAATTGTATTGGGGAAGGTAATTTTTATTTTCTTAGAATTAAAATCTAAAGAATCATTCAATAATCTTGCTATTTGGTTATTTCCAGTATTCAATTCTGGATTATAGAATGTAACTGATCCATTATTCTCTATAAACACTGCAGCATAAATGTTGTATTTCAAGTCCTCATACTGGCTTGGTGTCCAAGTAGAAGCATTTTGTGATTTAAATAGAGATCCTAATGTAGTTTGATTTGATACTAGTATTTGTCTAGATTCAGGTAAACTTGCTGTAGAAATATCAACTTCTCCTAATCTAGAGATCCATAAAGTATACTCATTTGAATCTGTAAGTATCACTACTGCATGTTCTTTCGACCCTTCCAAGTAAACTGGAGATGGGAAAGTAATTGTAGTTGCTTGTGATCCATCAAAGGTTTCAAAAATTTGTTCTGGAGATAAAACAACCCTACCAAATGGATATACTTCCTCCGTAGGAACACCATTTCTCATCGAACGAAGTTCGACTACAACGGGAACTACGGGATCTTTAGTTCTAAAGAACAAGTCAACTGATGTGAGGAATCTTCCAGTTGGGTTTGGAACAAAGAAAGATTGTGCCAAAGGATCTTTTCCTCCCCTTGGTGGTGGAGGATCTGGTCTTCTTGGTGGTGGAGGATCTGGTCTTGGTCTTGGTGGTTCTGGTGGGGGACTTGGTGGCGTTGGGGGTCTTGGTGGTACTGGTGGAGATGGTGGATTTCCAGGACGAGGTGGTGTTGGTGGTGGTACTGGATTTGGTGTTGGTGGTGGATTTGGTGGTGGTGGTGGAGGAGGAGGAGGTGGTGGTAAAGGTACTGTACTTACTGTCTGAGATGTTGTAACTACTTGTGTAGTTGATACGTCTGTAGTTGCCCTTGTTTCACTAGTTGAAACGTTTGTGAATCTAGGACTTCTTGTTGATCTAATAGTTTCTTGTAAATTGTTTATAGTTCCTTGAGCAAAATATTGCTCCTCACCAGAAGTAGAAACTAATCCACCAACAGTTGTATTTACGGAACTACTTGTTAGTCTGAAAACTTTTATACCAACTTCAAATCTTGGATTTGTTGTTATATTTGGATTTGGGATAAAGAATGAACCTATAATGGTTCCTATGTGATCTGTTACTAATTTAACATCAGTAACTACTGCTTCACCTTGAGATCCTCTGATTCTCATTCCAGGTTGAATAAATCCACTGTATAAACCTTGAGTATTATCTGCTAAAGATGCAGTATCAACGTTTAATAAAATTGAAGAACTTGAATAATCCGAAGGAATAGTATAGTTTCTGTTATATGGACTTACAGTAAATACTTCTGTTGGTGTTGAAATTGGACCAAATTTATGGTTTGATTTTGCAACTCTAAATGATATAGATGCTGTTGAAGAATTAGTTTCAGTTTCATTACCAGTGGTCATTCTACCGACTACACGTTCACCAACCACAAATTGTCCACTTATCATGTTAATTTCGATAAGTTTTGGTACAACAAATCGAGTAACATCTACACTATCAAAGAATCCATATACTGTAGTAAATGGTCTAAATTTCTTTCCAGTAAATTCTATGTTCCTGGATCTCATGAAAGGTATGACGGATGTACTTACTACACGATCACCCTCATTTACAATATTAATTTGTTCAGATAATCTTAATTGTCTACCTTCTCTTGTTTCAGTTCCAGTTCTTGTTACTGTAGTAGTTTCAGTATTTTGGAATGTATTTGTAGTTACAATTGCATTACCAGTATTTTGAACTGATGATCCAGTTTGAACTGACTGGTTAGTTACTGCTACTGTTCTACCTGTCCAAGTAGTTTCCCAAGCACCCCAAGTGACTGGACTTAATCCTGTTTGTGGATCATATCCGCTAAAGACTAATTGATTTCTTGTTTCCGTATAATTATCAACTTCAATGGTCTGCGCTGCCATTCTAACTTGGTCAATCCATATATCTGATGATGGGAATAGATCAATCGTTCCTGTATATGAAGTTACCAAATATGGAGTTACATTTTCAACTCTAGTTGCAAATTGTTGCTGAAGTTCTAGACTTTCAAAATAATCTAGTGTTAATAATTGACCAGTTCTTCGTACATTAGTTCCAATCAGATCATTTGAGAACTTTACATCAGATAGTGGAGATGCTGATGTTCCTATTCCAATTAATGATTGTGTTCCTAATAGTAAATCAACTTGAGTTACAAATGGTGAAGGTCTCAGTTCTAAATTCGATGGATCAATACTATTAGTTACTGGTCCGATTTTTAGTTGATTTTTAGTATCTGAAAAATTATCGACGAAAATTCCAGACTTAAATCTATTCAATCCAGAACTGTCTGGTATATGTAAATTTTCTGTTTTTGTTTCTAGTAAGGATAATGCGGTATAATATTCTAAATTTTCTATTCTATTTTCTAACAAAGCAATATCAGACATTCTATAACGCTTATGTTCTTTAAGTCTGATACTTGAATTGACTGTATTACAGAGATATGGTGGATGACTAATAGTTGCAACTTCTAGAGCATCATCAATATTATCAGGTACAAGCGGATTTTCGTCTGGAATTCCTTTTACTAATTGAAATACACCTGTTTTTGATAAAAATAATTTATCTATTCTTGGTAAATAGAAAGAATAATTTAATGTTATGGATTCATCCGATGCTAGAATGTTCTTAGATGAATTGTCCAATGAATTAAATGATCTTGCATAAAACTCAAATGGTGAATATGAAGTTGTATTTGAATCAAATCTAGAAACTCTTGGTCTAATATCAATAACATCAGTTAATTTAATGTTATTTTTAATTTGTGGTAAAACACAATAGTCAAATTGATTGTAAGATGATGCTGTAGTTATATCACCATCATCAGTTGAAGAATAAGTGCCACTTTCAAAAATAATTTTTATTTTTCTCTTTGGTTCACCTGAATTATTGTTTCTAATAATTCTTGAATAATCACAAATAGTTTCTCTCTGCCCACTATCTAACGTGTATCTATTTGTAATATTAGTGGAACCATCAGTAAAACCTTGAATTATACCATTAATATTACTATCTAAAAATCTTATTCTTTCGCCAATTTTAAATCTAAGTTCATTTAGATATACAAATCCTAAATTTAAACTATCAACAAATTCTGAGTATATTCCTATAGCACCACTTTCTTCACCTATAAATTCTTCCCCCAATAGAAGATCATCAACTCTTCCAGTAGGACCATTTAAACCAATCATGGTTAATTCTGGTAAAGCTGGATCTGAGATATCATTAGATTCAAAAATACCATATACTTTAGTTACATCTGGTAACAATAAGCATATATCTCTATCTTGTACTCTTAGACCATAACCATAATTTCCATATGCTAAACCATCATTAAGAGTGGTTGATCCTATACCAGATTGGGTATACTGAGATTTATTTACAATAATAGAATTTACTCTAGTTTTGTTTTTAATCTTATTTTTTAGATTAATTTTCTGTAATGTTGCTATTAATCTAGCACTTCCAGAACTTGTTTGTAAACCTCTAATTATTATTTCTTTATTTCCAGCAGAATACGTAAATTTATCACTAGATAAAGGTTCGACAATTCCAGTAGAAGTAATTAATACATATCTTTCTTCATCAAAAGGTAAAAATGTTTCGCCAGTATCTGCTTGTATCGTATTTGTTGAATTCGATGTTATTGTTACATTATATTCTTTTCTAATTGTTAAAGAAGACCCTGTTAAGTCTATTTCAGATACCCATTCTTTAGGTAGAGGTGTGTATAATGTGTTGTCAAATGAAGACTGATATTTTGATCCAATAATTGAAAAATCTACTGGATTTATTGAAGAAGTTGGTAGACCTCCATCATTAATAGAATTAACCGTGTTAATCCCTGCTATTATTACAGTATAATCGCCAGTTATAGCTTGAACTCTTGCATATGTCTTAACTTGAGCACTAGGCAAAGAAGAGTTTGTAAAAGAAACTAGGTCACCTACTTTTATTTTATTTGTAAATTCTAAAGAATTTGATGTGACGGTAGATATACCTGGGGCAGTTCCTGATTTTGGACTAATGCTAACTTGACCTATGGTTAATTTTGGATATAGTTTGGTATCTGCATTAAAAGTTACGCCAGTGCCAACTAGACTGTAAAGTGATTTAACATCACTTATGCTGTAAGAGGTTACCGCTGTTGATATTCTATTATTTTCTACACCATTAAATATTAATTTTTCTCCAGTCAAAAACGTACCTTTTGTATTGTACGCTGTTAATATTCCAGTTGTTGTGTTATACCTTAAATGTCCGATTGCTCCACTAGATCTTCCTTCAATGTAGGTTGGTACAGTTAATGATATATTTTCATTCAACAATATTTCTGTATATGGTTGAATATCATATAATGATATATCCCATTCATTTAAATCATTATTGGTTAAATATGAACCAGTTTCCAACGCATAATCATATACTCTAGCAACCCCTATCTCTTTACCTGATGCAATATGAGAATTTATACCAATTCTAGTATCTCTTAGACTAATTACTGATGTGGTAAATCCAACTCTAGGGGCACCTAAAACTCTATTCAGTGTAAGAGTTGGACCAGTTGTATAATTTACTGCTTGATTTTTTAAAGTTTTTACAGTTCTTGGTTTTTCAAAATCTAAGTAGGAAGTTCCCGCATATTCAACTTCGTACCCTTTAACATACGCTTTTCCTGGAGAAATTTTATAGACACCAAGACTGTCATTTGGTACTTTTCCTCCATAAGTTAACTGATTGCTTTCAAAAATACCTTGATTGCCCTTTTTATCATTTAAAGATTCATAAGCACTAATTATGAATGGTCTTACATAAAAGTCCCCAGACTGCTCATAAGTTCTTCTGGCTAATTCATCACCAATAACATTATAAGTTGGATTTTGTTGTAACTTTGATATACTGCCATTTCTGATTACTAAAAGTTCTATAAAATTCTCATTTTTATCACTTTCGAGAGGTCTTTTCGCTAAAATAGCAGTTATTTTTAATCTATCGGACCCTGGAGCTGCATAATTATTGAATCCTTTTGCATTATCACTTAATGAAGGATCTTGTGATGCTGTTACAATTTCTTCTTTTATTTCAAGACCTATTCTACATGATGGGGTTTGACTGTAAGAATCTATGATTAAAGTTTGACCTTCTACTCTAACAAAAGTACCTCTAATAAAATAAACACCTTCTGATAAAAATACACCAGAACCAATAGAGTTTGCACTACTTACCGCAGTTGATAATACTGCTTGACCTTTTTGAAAATTTAAAGAAGGATCTAATATATCATCATCCAAAATTAAATTTTCTTGGTTATCAAATTGCTTTTTCTCATCAGATCCTTCTGAAATATAATTTATGAAAATAGTAAAATAATTTTTAGAGTTTTCCCAAGGTGGACTAGCAAAGAATATTTTTCCTCTTACATTTGATTTTTCACCGCGAACTATTCTATTATATAAACTTGAAATATATGAATTTACTGGGGATCCGAGAAACTCATTTTCTACACTAACATTATACAATTCATTGGTATAATTTAACCTACCAGGAATTACTTGAGAACCCTCTTTAAAAAGATGGTAACCAAAAGTTTCTAATTGATTTTGTAATGTTGACTGTAAAGTTGTTAACTCTCTAGCCTGAATTGGAAATCCAGGTTTGAATAAAACTCTATAGTAATTTTTATTTGGGTCAAAATCATCAAAATATGGGGAGACATTTAAATTTAGTTCCTGTGGCATAATTCTTTAAAATTGCAAAATAACTTTGATGTCTTCTTTTTGGCTTACAGATCTTGTTATAGATGGTCTGTTGTCAACATATATTATGTTTCCAGAATATTTTCTTACTTCTGGATTTGATACTCCTTTTATAAAAGATTGTCCAAGGTAGTAAGTTCTATTATTTATGACAGTACTTATCCCAGGATTACTCTGACTACCAAATCCAGTGTCAATGTATAAATCTTTAGTTCCACCAACAATTTTTAATGAACCAGAACCACTAACATCTGCAGTAAACCTATTTAATTTATACCCATATAGTGGAGATGTATTTTTTGTTCCATCTGTATTAAATCCAACTAAAGATCTGTCTTGCCAATATTTTAAAACTCCAGTTGTGGGATCATATGAGACAACTTTACCGACTGCAGTTACCCCAGTACCAATAGTTTGTGAAATTATAGAATTATAAGTAAATGATGTAGTTTTATAATCATTTTGATTTGGTGATAAACCTTTTAAAATTAATGCATACACACCACTTGCTCTACTGTCATTTAGTATTGCGCTTGATTCGTATGATTGTGGATTTTCTATTATTCCAATTCTAGATATTTTTGTTCCAGTTATGAAATCTGGATTTTGGTCATCATTTTCAATTCTACTATAAATTAAAACATTAGTTGCACCTAGTTCTCTATAAACGTCAAATCCATGACCATTTGGTGGAGGTATAATCACGTCAAATTGAGGTGTGACAGTTCCTAAAGGAACATTTCCAAGTTGTAAGTCTACCGTCCCATAAGTATATCCACTTCCACCATTAGTTATAGTTATAGATTCTACTTTGGAATCGTTATTAATAACTATAGTTGCTTCTGCTCCAGTACCATCTCCATTAATAGGAACTTTTGTGTAAGTTGTATCTGCTGGACCAACTTCAAATCCTCTATCTGTAATTACCGATACTTTTAATTGTCCACTAGAAGTAGCGTTATTTTTAATAGATTGATATTCTAAATTTGTATCCCAATCTATGGGTACTGGAATAAAATCAACAGATTCAAACTTAATAACATCTGATGGTGAAATTGTATAAAGATATTTCCATATATACCCATCCCCACTAGTACCAGCAGATCTTGGCTCTAAATCAGTGAATTTTGGTTCATCAAGTGAAGGTTTTCCATCTGGATTTTCTGGGTCAACTCCATTATTTAAACAAATATACACTCTATATTCACTGTTTAAAACATAAAAATTTGAATTATATAAAGATGTTTTATTTGATGGTTTTGATAAATTAGTTCTTGTAATATCATGTCGATACATGTCATAAATTGTCGATGAAGACCAAGTAATTTTTCTTATTACTGGTTTTATATCATTTGACGATATTTTTTTTAGAGCAATTAATGTATCCCAATAATTATTTTCTTCATCTAAACTATCTTTTGGTGATGGTGGATTTGTATCCCAAGTTGAAGATACATCCGTTGGATTGGGTAACCCTAAGAATGCATAATAAGAATTATCTGAGGAGGTTATCTCAGATATAAAATTCTTCACATTGCGTATTCTTAATTGATCCGTTATAATAGCAGACATTTTAAAAAATTTTTAGTTATTTATTATAGATTAAAGGTAATTATCAAATGCTAATGGATTTTTTCTACGTATAATTGGATTTGTTGTTATCCCAGAAAATCTAGTTGTTTTAACAGTAAATGATTTAGGTGTAGATCTATTACTAAAATTAATCTTACCCCAACTATAAGATGCATAAAATGCAGTGGACGCTATTCCAACAATGGTATTTAATCCATTGTATCTGGAGACACCAGTAACAACTCTAATAACTGTAGAAATTCCAATCGATGGTATAAATCTACTAATCTGGGATGTACCATAAACCTCATACACATTATCCAAATTTTCCGTCCCTATTCCCAAAACAGATCCACCCCTTGTCAAAGATGTTATACCAAATCCAACAGAAGAACTTGTAACGACAAAATAATTCCCAGTTTGTATTCCACTCTTAGTAATTCCATGTCCATCAGTAATTAATGGAGATCCTTGTGGTATATAGAAATCAAATACTATTCCAGTTGTAACACCAACATTGGTAGTTCCAATTCCAACAATCAATCCATAATCACCTTCGTATGAAACATCAGAAATTTCTTCTAGTTGTAATATTGGTGGAGATATTAAAATATTTGGACCTTTAATTCCAGTTACAGAAAATACTAATGGTGATGCTAGTGTAGTTCTTCTGTATGTTGTCGCCAAACCAACACTGTCATAAGAATCTATGAATAATAGATCTCCAATTTTATAATTTGTTCCACCATCAGTTATTGTAGTTGAAAAAACAGTATTATTCAGAATGTTTATTTCAATGGTTGCCGTTGCACCTCTACCAAATCCAGTTAAAGTTTTTAATCTGGCGTTTTTAAATACATTGGATGACGATGTTAGGGGTGGGTATCCAATTCCTTGTTGATTAACTATTAATCCAGTAATTGGTCCCGTAGTATATCCAAATCCAGGATTAGTCACAGTAAATGATGTTATAATTCCCCCAGATACATTTGCTATTGCAGACGCAATTCCAGTTATACCTATTCCTGGTCTTTGAATTGAAACCGTTGGATTTGCAGTATATCCTAATCCAGGACTTACTATATTTAATGATGTAATTGTACTTGATGCCGATACAGTTGCTGTAGCAATTCCAGATAATAATATGTCATTTGATATAATTTCCACTACTTTTGTTTTACTGACTTCTAAACCTTCTTTTGGATTGTCAAATAGTGATTTAACTGTTGTTACATAAACAAATGTGGAACCTATACCAACATTACTTAGTATTATTGATTGTGTATGAATATTTGGTTCATAATATTTTCTATCCTTTCCAACTTCAATTTCATCAATAATCTTATCTGAAGTTTGTTTTATCCAATTAATAGGTCTTTCCAACAATTCAGTATCACTAACTCCTTGTCCAGCATATGTATTGGTAACTACTGTATCTGCAGAATTAATGTCTACTACTATTCTTTTATCTTGATTTAATGTTATATCAACGTCACTAAAGAATTGAACATCATCACCTATTTTTAAAGTCTCTATAACATTAACTTCATTGACATCAATTGATTGTGTTCCAGTATAAATCATTAACTTGCAAGTATCTCCTGGAGTGGTATATCCAGCAAGTCTTGGTTTTGGTGGTTCATTAAATCTGATGGTGCTTCCACCATTAAATGTGTACGATTCACCAGGAACTTGTAAAATGTCATTTATAAAGACCAACAAGTTATATTGTAAGTCTATTCCCGATGATCTTCTTGGGAAAAACGATATTCTTTCACCATTTCTTGACAGTGGAAATATTCTTCTCCTACCATTGAAAAATTGTTCAATGTTATCTAAAACTAAAATGTCACCAACACTCCATCCAGAGAATTTTGAATTAAATGTCTTATCAACAAATAGTCTAAATTCTTGGAAGGGATATAATGTAAATGTTGATGAGTCTGTTGGTATGCCTGTAGTGCCCCCAATAGGAACTGTTAATATATCTCCTTGCCCATACCCATATCCTAAATTTTTAAGTTCAAAATTTATAACACTTGATCCTTGACCAACTGTTATATCTACTGTAGCACCAGTACCAATACCTGAAGGTGAGGATGATGAATAAATGAGTGGTATATCTGAATAATTTAATGGTGGATCTATTAAAACTTTTGGTGGATTTGTTCTTGTGTACCCTACACCTGGATTTGTAATAACAACATTTGTTATTTGACCATTAGCAGCATTAGCATAACCGACATAAGTAATTTTTGGAGTTCCTGAACTATAAGTTTGAACACCAACTCTAATATAAGTTTGTACTCCAACTCTATAACCAAATCCAGAGTTTCCAATAGAAACTGATTGAATTGTTCCCGCAGCAGAAACGATAGCAGTTCCACCAGCACCTACTAATGGTTGGTATCTTAATCCATTAGTGGAACCAACCGAAACTATTATTCCTCCTCTTGGGACTGTAGAAGTGTTTATATCGTTAGTTGATTGGAAATTTGCTGGATTTCCAGTAAATGATATATTAGTTTGACCAGAACTTTCAGATAATTTATAGTCTCCATTAATATTTGTCAATGGAGATCCAAGTCGTTGTGGTCCTTGGAAAACATCATCTATTAAAATTATGGCATTTGATGTACTTAAACCAGTGACATTTGATTTATTCTGTTTTAAAGCAAAACTTGTTGTTATTCCATTAAAAGACTGGGATATATCATCAAAAACATAATTTGTGTTATATGCTTTATCATAGGTAACGGTAAATCCTTGTTTTAATGCAGATCTTATAAAAACTCTACCATCAAATCGAGTAGAAGTTGTTATACCCAAATAATCAACCTCATTTGGTCCATTGGATGTTGTTCCTATTGGCGTTAATCCTCTGATTGGTTCGGAAAAATGAATTTTATTTCCAACTATGTTGTAAGACCCAGATATTTTTGTTACTAATGAATTACTTAAATGTGAACTTTGTGTAGTTCCTACCCAACTTCTATACACTGTAACTGAATTGGTAGTTGCCACTCCAACTGACGTAACAAACATTATTTCATTATTAATTTTAATTAGATCACCACTAAAAATTGAAGATATTCCACTAAGATTAAATATTGTACTCCCAATTCCTACTGTTGATATTATTGATGATGTCACTGCAGTTGAAACTACAGGTGCTTGTATAACACCATTCAAACTAATTAATGCTCTAGTGTTGGTATTTTTTGATCTAAATGTGTGAGTGCTTCCAATACCAACAGAAGTTAGGGATAATGGTATTGGATTGAAAAGTAAAGCATTTTGTGCGGATGAAGCTAATTGTATTCTTCTAGAATCTATTCTAATAACATAAACTGATGATGGTAATTTTGATGTAGTTCCAACTCCAACAAAAAATGTGGTTCCTATTCCAATTGCATTTGATGTTAAATTATTGAAAGGGATATATTCAATTTCTTCGCCACTAACAAAGAAATGATTCGAGAAATAAATTGTATTATCAGTTAAACCAACCACAGAACCAATAGAAGCATTAAAATCAATACTAAAAATTGGATTTCCTTTATGATTTAATTCAAAAGATCTTGAAATATCATTAAATTCCGAACTAACATCATCTATTTTTAAAACACGATTTCCTATAAATTCCAAATAACTTTGTAAAAATGGACTATTAAATAAGATTTCATTAGAAACATATCTATCATCAATTATAATAGGTTTTTCCCTAGCAATGTCAAAATCTTTATATAAATTAATATCAACATTACTATCTAAGGTTGCTAATGATGTTAAAGTTGTTTGTTGCTGAGCTGCTGTTACCAGTCCAACCCTATCTTCGGGGTCAAATGCATATGATTCGACTGAAAGATCGCTAAATTTTTTAAATCCTAAAGTATGGTTTAAATCACTAACTATAGAATTCCAATTTTCTAATGAAACATTAGATTTAACTGAATATGAAAAATATTGATAATAGTCGTTATCATGAAGTCGTTGTAAATTGTCCCCTAAAATACCAATGTTATTTTTCCATCCTTTTGATAATATAGCACTTCCATTAATATTGTGCTTAGTTTCAAAAAGTATAATTTGTGATATCAACCCTCTATTTTTCGTCGATTCTCCAGTGACTAAATCACCAACTTTAAAATTTTCTGTAGTATTAATTTTCAAATATTCATTTTTAAAATCATATGATTGTGCAATACCTTCAACCCCGCTTTCTGAAATTATTTTTTCGCCAGATATAAACCTATCTTTAACTAATGTTATTTCAAAAATTGGGAAATATTTTTTAGGTGTAACAGTTCCTATTGATTCAAATGTATCAAATATTCCAGGATTTGGGTTTGGCAAATCTCCAATATTGTAAGTTATAGTTGGATTTTCTCCTCCAAGGTCTGGATTAATACTTGTTAAAGTGAATAATTTATATCCATAATTAGAAGAATTATATCCATTTCCACCTTCAACTATATCAATGTTAGTATTTTCCACTATAACTTCGTCACCAACTTCAAAAGGAAAATCATTTATGCTACTATAACTTATAGCGAGACCAACTGTAACATCATATGAACTTGAGTTGTAAGAGATTGATCTAATTCTTGTACCGTTTGGGTTATTTGTTGGTAAAATTATTGGGTTGACGTTATAAACACCCGTAGTATTTCTTATAATACTTACTTCATAATCTCCTATTTCATATCTCAAATCTGCCTCTTCATTTATTCTACCTGTTAATCCATCCAAAACTACTAATTGTGGAGGTACAAAATAGTTAACTCCTGGAGATACGATTTTTATTCTATCAAATGTAGATAGTGGTTCAATTTTAAATACTTTTGGTAATAATGTTGATGGACTTAATGTTTTGTCTGTTGGATAGTCAAATCCAATATCATTTAATTTATACTTATAAACTTTTCCTATATTATTACTAAATGGTAACAGTAGAGCATCTGTACCTAAACCACTCCTAACTTTGGTTATATTTGGTAATTTTTTATATCCATATCCACCAGATTGAATTGATATTTTACTTATTTCACCCAAAGCTGACGATGATTTTGTAAAATATTTAATTTCAGCATCATTTGATACGTAAATATTTTTTTCTGGAACATTATTTAAAATGTATGTGAATGATGTAGAACCTATTCCAGATACTGAACGGATTCCATTATACAAACTCTCGGAAATATTTAATAAATTATTATTAATAACATTATAGTTATCGTCTATAATTTCCTCTTTTGCCAATCCAAGTCCATCAAAAAGTATTGGAGATAATTTATAATATAATTTTTCTGGGGTATTTTCATCTATAATTAAAGACACTGATGCATTATTATCAACTCCAATAGAACCAAATTTCCTAACTGAAAAAGATTTTGTATTAGTTGTGTAAAATTTATTTTTGAACTCGGAATCTAAATATAAATCAAAAGAAAATGCAGGTCTTCCACCAGAAGATAATGAGAGATCTGATAGATCAAAAATAACTGTAGAATTTTTATATGCATATATTTCTGGATTTATCAAAGATAGTGCTCCTACAGATGCAGGAGGAACTAAATTTATATAATTGACATTCAATATGTTATTAAGAGATTTATAATAATCATTACTCAATCGTATTCTATTTTCATCCAAAACAATAACATAATAAATTTCATCATTTAAAAGTCCACCAGATGGTGATTGTGATGTATGTAAAACTTTTTGACCTGTTTTATATCCATGATTTGGTATAGTAATTATATCATTATTTGTATCTACATCTAATATACCAAAACTAGTTGGATTTAAAACCATTCTTCTTATAGTATCATTATATTGAACTACAAATGTAGTCTGTATTCCAGATCTAATATCAATATCTACAATATCATTAACAGATAAATTGTGATTTGATGCTGTTACTACAGTTGCTGTTAATTTTGTTATGTCTCCTACTATAGTATTGTCATTATTTGTTGTAAATTTATGATTAAATCCAGTACCATGATCTGTAAATGATAATAAAACATTTGCATTATTTGTACCTATTTGAACAAATCCTCCAGTACTACCAATACCTATTGGTAGTGTTGAAATTCCTATTAAATCATTAGAAATTTTTCCTACATAAAATTTAGAATAGTCTTGGACTGGATATATTGATGATCCAGTAGAAACTTTTATTGGAGTATTTCCCGAACTTGTATATGTAATCAAATCTCCAGTCTGTAATCCATGATTCTTTAAATATATTGATTGGAATGGAATTATTTTTGAAGTCACTCCATATGCAACATGTGAAAAGAATATGGTCGTTCCAATTCCAACTCCACTACCTTTACCAAGACTTTCAATAGGATTAAAATAAATGTCACTATTAATTTTGTATTGAATTGATGTCGTATATCCAATATTAATAGTAAATTTTCTCGGAACTTCATACATTACAGATCCTTCACTGTGTGCGGAACCAGAAGTTCCACCATATGATCTTAATATTTTTATTTTTGATAGTTCTTTATCTATCTCTAGTATTTGTATTCTTTCATTGTCTATTTTATAAATATCATTTACTTGTACATTTGGATAGTTTAAATTTCCATAAACATCTACGAATGTTGTTATACCCGTAAAAGATGAATTCTTTAGATTTTTAGTTAAAGTTAATTTGCTAGTTAATATACCAACAGGAAAACTATTTGATATATTTAATTCATAAGTATTTAAATTATCGATAGTAATTACGTCATTTTCTGATAAGTATGATGGTACACTACATATTCCCAATATTATTCCATTATTTGAATATGGTATAAATTGAACATTATTTACTTTATATGATGTACAAGATATAGATACTGTATTTTTTCCAACTACCTCAGATACATTTGCATAAGCATTAGTACCTCCAGTATCGCTATTATCAAATATAACTTCATCATTCACTTTATAGTTTTTCCCAGATGAAATTATAGAAATACCTGTGATTGATCCAGGAAAAGTCGTATCTATTCTGTTAAATTCTTTTGTATATTTGTTTGGTTGTAATATAACATCATAACCACTATTTTTATTTAATAAATTATAATAATAAGTATTTCTTAACCACCCAGTAGAATTTATATCAATTTTATCTTGATTTGAATTTTGATCATAATTAAAATCTATAATTTTTGACTTATACTTGTCTCCTATTACATATGGAAAAACAGGTTTTAAGAACGATCTAAATGGACCATCTGATTCCTCTACATTATTAATGGTTGAAAAGTATGCATAAACTCCATCAGGGAATTCTGGAGTTTTACAATATCTTCCATTGTATTCATCTAAATCACCATCACCATCATAAAAATAATCTTCAATAAAAAATCCAACTGGATATAAAGAAGGTCTCAATGGAGAATTAACAACTCTATAACTAGATTTCATTCTAGTTACAACACCACCTTCAGGATCTGCATATCCATATGGTCCATAAATTGGGTTTCCATCATATGCCCACCCTATTAATGGTGAATGATATTTAATTGAAGACGTATCATTCAATAAATCTTCTCTATAAATGGGTTTACCATCAATCCCGATTGAACTTGAAAGTAGTGTTTCTCTGAGTTTTCTTGGGGAGTATGCGTGACAATACTCTAATTGGTATTTTTTGTTAATAGCATTGTAAATTATTCCATCATCATCAGTTATTTGACCAGTTGTTATAAGTCTTTCTACTAGGTTTATGTTCCATGATTTTATATAAGTTTCAAATTTAACGCCAGAACCAGCAGAAGAAACTCTTATTCTTGCAGTATTTTGGTTATAATTTGAACCAGATTTTTTAATTAATACATCAACAATTTTACCATTTTCGATAATTGGTAATAATTCTGCACCAGAACCACCTCCTTCTAATATTAAATCTGGAATAGAATTATATTCAGACCCACCATTATTAATTAAAACACCTACTATTTTTCCATTAGAAACAATTGGTGATATATTGGCATCTTTTCCATTTGATACATATACTGATGGTTGTCTTCTATAATTAATAATTTCTTGATCACCATATTGTTGCCCATAATTACTAAGAGATATTGATTTTATTCTTCCTCTAAAAATAGGTCTAATTTTAACGGAGGTATCTTGCCCAGAAAATGTTATTATACCTACTGGGCTTTCTATTTTTATCGATATTGGTAAATAATTTAATTCGTGGACACCAGATCCAATAGACAATAAATTACTAAAAATATTGTTATTATAATAGTATTCTTCTGATATGGATCCAACACCCACTGGTGATAATTTAATATTATCTTTATCGATTACTTTTACATAATATTTTGATGTTGAGGAAAGACCTGATATTAATGATTCACTTGAGGTATATGTAACTATTTCTTTATCTCTATATTCATGATCTCTAATTTTTATGATATCTGAGTAAATATTTACATTTTCTGGTAAGAAAAATACCTTTTTATTTTCATACCCAGAACCCTCATTTATAATATCGATAGATGATATTATATTTTTTGGATCAAAAGATGTAAATTTATGCACCCCAGATCCAAATGATGTAATATTTACAGTATTTAATCCTGAAACTGCATTTTCATATGTAGAATATAACTTTATATTAAATGCATCGACTGGATTTGCATAATACACTGAATTATTAACTAAACCACCAATGGGAATTTGATCATTTGAATTATAAATTAATTTTTCAAATTTATTAAGTCTATGATATGTCGTAAATCCTATAATATTATTTGTTAAATCGAGTAATCCTGAGGTTGAATATGCGCCAAATTCAACTGAGGTATATATTTTTGATACTTTACATTCTGCTACTGCACCAGAACCATTTCCCCCAGAAATAGATACTTTGGGTAATCCATTAATAAAAGAATAATTATTTTCAAGTATCTCGATTCGTTTTAAAGATCCCGTAACGTGGCAAACACCAGTAGCTCCTATTCCAGTTGGATCTACAATATTCAATATTGGAGGATTTATAATATCATAGTTTTCATCACCTGATGATGAAACTAATATTTTATCTATTTGTCCATAGTTAATAAAATCTCCAGTTTTATAACTTAATAGTTCTACACCATTAAGTAACATTCCAATTTGTCCAGGAACAACTTTAGGTTTTACTTTTGAGTCTATTGGATCAATAAATTTCCTAATTATTGGTTGTGGTTGAATGGATTGATTTGCAAATTTGGTTAATTGGAATACATTATCAATTACTTCACCGTTAACAAAAGTATAATTTTCTGTGTATATGTTAGATCTACTAGTGCATAATTTTATAATATTATCATTTATTTTTTTCACATAATATGTTCCTTCTGGAATATTTAATTTATTATTAGTGCCACCATTTGTATAAGTTATAGAATCTCCAGTAAAAAATGGATGTTTCCCGATATTTAATTCATAACCATCATAAAATCCACTAAACTTAACTGAAAAATCTTTAAATTTTAAAGGTACGTTTAAATAATTTGGTAAAGATGGTGCTGCAACATATACATCATTGTTATTATCAACGTATATATTGTGAACATTGGATGATATTTGTTTTATATTTGGGTTTTCATCAGTATTAACTTTAGATATATTTTTAATTGCAATATAATTTAAATTAACATTTATTGAATCATTCAATTGAATATCAAAAGAATTTCTATTCGCTATTTTTATTGCAAGAGACGTATAACTATTTCCACTATTATCTTTTAAGGTGACGGTATCTCCTAAAACAATAGTATTGGTATCTTTGGTTACTACTCTATATCTAAATCCAGAAAGTTGTTCAACAGAAGATACGGTAAAATACGGAGAACAGTTTACTAACCAACTAGAACTTAAAGTGCTGTCTCTATTAATACCCAAAGAAACTATATCAAGTCTATCGTTATCTTCATAAAAATAACTTTCATCAACAGTATCAATATCTGATAAAATACCACTTATCCTTATTTTAATAAGTTCATTATTATAGTACGAATAAGCATAGTATGGGGAATAAATTTCAAAAGACCTATCTAATTCTATTACTCCAGTACACCCAAGAAATTGATTTGATGTCTTGGATGTATACTTAATTTCAAAAACATTAAACTCATCAAACCTAACTTGCAAAGTTCCAGAATTTGGGAATCCAAATGTTGAATCTACATCAAGATAATTTTGATTATTTAAACATTTAGATGTTAAGTATGTTTTGGGGTGATATGAAAAAACATCAGTATTAATTCCCTCAGAAAAATCTAAACTTACTTTATAATAATCTCTATTATTTCTAATTATTTTTTCTACATTTGTCACAGTTCCTGAAGCATAATTAATTAAACCTGGAACTTCATCTTGGAACAATGTTAAATTTATTAAATTTTCAATATTTCCAGATAATCTTTCTACTACAAGATCTCTAGTTATACGATAATCTGTATCTGATGCTTGTATTACATAATCTCTTGGTTTAATAACTTTTGCACCAATTCCAAAAATGGATTTAAAAAGTATATCAAATGATACATCGGATCCTTTTGAAGAATAAAAATCTTTAAGTTTATATAAAAGATTTTTTTCATTTATTGATTCATATAAATCAATACCTTCAAATCCTGGAGCAAATTGATACTTATACTTTTTGAAAAATTCTTTTAGAAATAAAACACTAAGATTATAGACAGTGTTTCCACTTTTATGCTCCGAAGATGTGGAACTTTCAAATAGTAGTTGATCTTTTATTTCTGTCCTATAAGATGTTATTCCACTGAAAGATCTAGTACATTCTTTAAAAGAATTATTTGTGGAATACTTGTAATTAATTATTTCATCATTTATTTTTATTAAACCATTCTCTTTGGGAAAATCTTGAGTTGAAGATACAAAAATTTCTGTATCATTAAACGATACATCCTCAGATAATTCTGTCGTAAAAAGAACTTCTGCTATATTATCTAATTTTATATATTGGTCTATGTTGTTTAGAATATCTAATGGACCACCCTGATATTCTGTTGAGTTATAATACTCCTCTAAAAATTCTAAAATACGTGGAGATTCCTCAAATAAAAATTCTGGAATTTGAGATTTGATTAAATTTTTAGTTTTTATTCTAGAATTTAACATATTACTATATTCTTATTAGATTTCCATTTAAGTAGCTTGATGATACTATATATTGAGATCCCGAAACGTCTCTACCAGAAGATATAGAATCCTCAATCAAATCTAAGTTAGATTTTGAATTATCTAACTGTAGATATAAATCTTGTTTTCCAATAATATCATTCGACTTTGGAATTACAGAAAATTCCACAATATTAACACCATCAACTTTTTTAGAATTAATTATATTAATTGTTGATATTTTTATTTCACCTTTAACATAATCAACTACACCAACATCAGACCTAACTAAAACTGGTTCTGATGAAGATCCCAATTTAAAAAGGAATAGCCTTCCAGTTAAAAGATCTGAATTCGGTACATCAGAAAAATATACAGTATCACTTACTCCAGGTATGTTTAATCCAGAAGATTTTATATTATAACCCTTTTGATTTTTAACATAGAATTCATTACCGAAACAAATTTCATATTCGGCAAATTTTGATATTTCAACTCTTAAATCTCTTCTAATAGATATTTTTGTAATGTTTGAAGTTATTGCATCATCAGAATCATCAATTAGCTTTAAAAATTTACTATATTTAAATCTTGAAGAATATCTATTCAACTCTGTAGATTTTGCATATTTTATTAAATTATCTAAAACTCTGTTTTTCACAGTGCTAACTGATCGAGTTAAATTTGTATTAAAATAAACTTGTGAATCATATTCTATATAAACATATTTTAAATCAATAAATTCTGGAACTATTCCTGCAACTGCGTACTTCCTAAGTTTGAACTTTAAATTATCTTTAACATTATTTGGAATATAAGATCCATTTTTCGGTTTTACTGCAATAAAAACTTTTCCGAATTTTGGAGGATCTAATTCTTCTCCACCAAAAACTGATATTGATTCTACTTCTGGATATATTGATGGTATTAATGCTTCATAATCTGATGATGTAACTGCTCTATTTTGAGAAGCATATACTCTTGGTGCAAACTTTTTTATAGATGAGACTTCTTCAATTGGCTTACCGCCGTTTGAAGATTCTATGGTTGATATAAATGGTGTAGGAACTTGTAATTCATCACCATTATTATCTACAAATGAACCAGAAAATGTAAATTCTGATATTCCATTTGCATTTGGTCCAGTTGTAACAATATAAGTTGCTTCAATATAATTTTTATCATCCAAAGGTGTTCCAAATGTCCCATCACCAAAAATTAGTTCATATCTTTGATCTGATATTTCACTTAAAAAGAAAATTTTATCGGTAGATTTTACTTCACTTATGTTATTAACAAAATTAAATACTCTAGTAATAGAACTTTGAATGGAATCTCTCACTACAACTCTTAATGTTGAAGTATCTATGTTATTATTGTCTAAAATAAAAGTTTGATTTTTATTTAATGAATCTACTATAAAATTACTTGTTAATAAAGTTCCTTCTAAAACTTCTATTTCATTGAAAGATGCTATTCCGTTTATAACTGGGACCGTTACATCATCTGCAATAGAAAATACATAACTTTGTGCCCCAAATGAACGAGTTGTGGTGCATACTGGACCTTTTTTTAAGGTAACAGTAATTGCATTATCTGCAATTCCAATAACATCTACAAAGAATGATATTTTTGCTTTAGAGCATGTTATTGATCTGGGTAAATAACCTACGTGCTTTGCAAGAGAAACTACATTTTCTCTTAATGTTGCAGAATCTAAAAATACTTCATTACTCAACATATTTGCATTATATGAAGATATGTAAGTATTGTATGCTAACACATCTATTAAGATGGACAAATTAGATCCTTCAAAATCATAATCCGTAAATGACGAATTAGATCTTAAATAGTCTTTTATCGAAGTTTTTATCTGCTCAAAATCTAAGTTTGAGAAATTTACTAATGCCATTTATCTAGTTGGTAGTAATACAAATGATAGTTGTTGAGGTAAAGCGTCAATTCCAACTATATTATAGAATATTGATATATTAAAAGCATTATCTGTATAATTTGGAGTAACTTTTACATCAGTTAAAATTACTCTAGGTTCATAATTTTCTACAGTTTCTGTTATTTCTGATTTTATAAGATCTGCTGTAGTATTATCCATATTTTCAAATAGTAGTTTTGGAACTTTAGATCCAAGATTTCTCTGAAAAAATCTTTCTCCTCTATTAGTCAAAACTAAATTTCTTATAGAACGTGCTATGGAAGTTTCATTAGTAATTACTGCAATATCATTGGATAAAGGATTAAGTAAAAATGAATTACTAATGTCTTTAAAACCTATACTAACACGTTCTAAAGGCATAATTTTTTAATTACAATTTATACATTATTTATTATATTAAATCCATTTTTTTGATGGAATTGGTTCAGTACCATAACTCCAATCATCATAATCATCATCATTTCGTATTCTTTCATGTACTTCATTTTGTAATTCAAAATTATGTTTCTTAGGTGTAATATCATCATTATTAATTTCTCTCAACATTCTAGATTTAAAAAATCCATGTCCGTGAGTAAAATGTGATCCCTCTAGAGTTGTTGGGGGACATTCTAGGTTATCTAGTGATCCGTAATCAGTCACTAATTTGTCAGTTCCCCACATAGAATACATGTAATTAGAATCTCGATCTGGTTGTTTGTTCATTGTTTACTATTAAATGAGTTAACATAGAACTTTTTAAGGGGTTTCTATCCCTTAAGATTTTTAAATAAAGGATCTAATAATTTAATAGCGAACAATTCTGAAGTTTTTACCCCATAATGTAAACCATCTCTACCATAATCCAATCTTTCCATAAAAGGTAAATAATTTTTACACAAAGATGACATAGATTTATGTATTGTTTTTCTAGTTGAATATGGATAAAAACAAACTTCATCACATATTATTGAATGTACTATATTTGCAGAATGGTTTGAAGATTCTACTTTTTTAACATTTTTTAAAGTATCTTTTAAATTTTCTAAAAGGTATTCCTTGTGTTTATTATTTCTATAATCTTCCTCAGTTAAACAATCAATTCTTCTTTCTTCATCAGTTAAAGATGTATCTTCAGATTCTCTTCTACTAAAATAACTCCAATGAATTACTATTAACTTTGGATCTATTTCTTCAATAACTCTTAAAACTTTTCTTGATATCCACGAGTTGCTCGCACCATCCAAACTAACATTGATAGTTCTAATTCCAGTTAATTTTTCTAATTTTGTTGTCCATATGTATTCATATGGACAACCTACTCCAGTAGTAAAACTATCCCCAAAACACCATATACAGTTTTTTAATTTTTCAATACTATCGGGCCATTCTTCATCACGAAACCCTCTACTATTAAACTTATAGGATAGTTCGTAAGGATATCTTTTAAAATATGATTCCGAAAGACAATATTCAATACTATCCATCCCAGTAGTCTCCCAGAGTTGGTTTGCTCTAGTCGTGAGCATAAAATCTGGTAAAATCATACTATATTAATCCTATTTTTATAGTTTTGCAAATCTTTTTTATATTTATTCATAATATCAGCATAACTTTCACCATAAAGATAAATTTGTTTATTTTTTTCTGGAAAATAATTTTTTTGAATTCCTTCTCTATCTAAATCACTAGTAATACAATGTAAACCACCATCCCAAAAATACCTATGCCTAAAATTAATAATGTGAGCAGTTATATTATGCCTTTCAAAGGCATCAAAAACATCTTTATTGTAGTTATTACAGACTACGTTATTTTCGTCAATTACCAAAATATTAACATCAAAAACTGTTTCTTCAACATAATAGACCCAATCATTTAACCAAGATTCAACAAAGTCAGTAAAATCATTATTATATTCTTCTCCAGGAACCCACCATTTTCCTTTATTTTTTTTCTTTAAATCTAAAAAAGGTTTAACTTTATGCCAACTTTGATTTTTTAATGAAACTACTTCCCATTCAGGAAATGTTTTTTCGTGTCTATATGGTTTATTTAAACTAACAACCAATCCAGGTTTTACTGGGCAAAATGAGGCATCGGTATGACCACAAACTTCTCTGATGATATGGCATCTATAGTCTTTAAAATATTTTTTTATTATACTTAAACAATGATTCAATCCTCCTTTAGGATGGACACCACCAAAAATTAAATCTTTACCAATTCTAGTTGTAACTGCAGTATTAACTCCGTTCTCTAAAACCAATTCATTATCACAACTTAAAACAAATTCTTTAACTGTTTTAAATGGGTCAAAATTTGTATTCGTAGTGCAGTGAGACATTGAATTTGATTTTAATGTAGCATAATACTCTAATAAAAATACAAGTATATCTTCATCACACCCAAAACTTTGAACTTTATCTCTAATATTAAAACAACACAATGCTTGTAGAAAGTCATCATTAGTAAAATCTTTATTTTCTAGAGATTGTTCATACAATTTCATTAGATTACCATAATCTTTATCTGGAACAAAAAATCTGTTGCCAAACATTCCAGTGTAGTCCCTAGGACACATTGGTGGTGGATAATATTTTCTACTTTTTTCATCAAAATAAACATCAAAATTATCAGATATATCAGTTCTTATTACTTTTACTTTAAATTTTTCTAATAATGTAATTAATTTTTGGTAATCTTCTTCTGTTTCTATGGCAATTCGCTCCATAACAGAACGAACTTTGGGATTTTCTATGAAACTATAAAATTCTGGTGGGTAACTTCTACCTACAAGGCAGACTTTTAGGGGATCCCAATGTTGATAAACTGATAGCATAATTATTTTTTAAGTAAATGATAGTCTTCCTGTAATATTTCTCTCAAGTATTCGTCACTCCAGTATTTGTAATAGTCAGTTTTTAGTAATTTTTTTCTAAATTTTGCTAATTTTTCTTTTGGTTGGCATAAAATTAGATTATATTTACCATTATTGGTTTGAACACCACTTATATATGTGATCCTTTCTGCAGTATCTTCAAAAAATTTATACTCTGGGTACTGTTTATTATAAAAAGAAACCCACTCTAGTAGTTTTTCTAAAGTTAAACCATTATCTAATATAAAAATAGCGACATCATACCCAGAAACAGGTACAATGTCGCTAATTAAACACTCTTTTATGTAAGTTTTTGACTTAGAAGCAAAGGGACAAATGGAAAAATTACCTAATTCTGGTCTTTGTTTAGATACATTTTTAATCCATTTGCGAATATATGCTTCTTTGTCACTCATATTCTATTTTCCTTGTCCCCTATAGGGTTTACGAGCACCATTGCGAGACGTAGCGGCATACTTGGTTCCATTACCCATTCCTTGTCGAGACTTTTTCGGTGGACCAGGAACATAAGTTTTTGCCTTATAAGAACCAGTAGACTTAGATTTTGCAGCCATTAGTCAATTTCCTCCATTTGGATATCATTAGGATCAATTTGTTCATTTTCATAATACTTTAATGCAAGTTCATGAAGGGCATCAGCAGTTTCATCATAAGATAAATTTTCAAATACTTTCTGCCCCTTATAAAAAACATTAAACTTTTTCATCAGATTACCCGAGTTTTTTCGTGTCCAACTCTGATACGAGGGTCGCACCAGGTTTCCATACCTGCTTCTTTTGCATCGAGACAGAACGAAACGTCTTCTCCACACATATCTTGAACATTTCCTGATTCAAAGACTTGCATCTTAGGAGCAAACCAGGGGTACTCAAGACGCTCAAAGACACCTTTACGGATCATTACCCAACCAAATCCCGTGTAATCCACTGTGAAGGGTTTACGACGCTTAGAGATGCTCTCCACGGTCTCGTGGTTCATTACACCACCATTGCGGCGGAAATCTTCTTCATCTAACCAGTGAGCAACGGAAGTAGTGTGACCATCTTCAGTAGCGTACCATCCACAAGCGATTTCTTTTTCTTCACCTTCTGCAGGAACTGCAAGATCACAAAGTTGCCAGAACTTCTCAGAGTTAAACACAATATCGTTATCAATCCAGAGTTGATAATCATATTGCAGTTTTCCATCCCAAGGTACTTGGTTTGGACCACGGAGAACATTTGCACCTAGACACTTACAACGTGCAAAGTTAACCATTGACGAGTAATCTTGAGAAATCTGAATGCTCATTTGGTTTTGTACCATGTCAAAACACAGTTGTACAAAACTCTTTAGGAATGCGTAAGAGCATCCACGACCAGGTAAGCAGAATACAATTGACTTACCTTTCATTCTTTCTTTAATTGCATCATAGTCCCACTCTTCTTTTGGTTTTGTGGGTGCTGTGGCTTTAACAGTGAATCCTTTTGCCATAAGTTGAAATAACCTTCAATGTCAATTTTATCGTTCTATTTAGCGTTTGTCAATAGGAAGCATTCTCAGTAATTGTGCGATTATTCTCTAATTCTTCATACTCATACTCTTCCTTTTCCCCTGTGAGATGGTTCCACTTTACTCTGAATTCTTCCTCAGATAAACATGGAGATACACACTGATTATCTTTATTGTAAATGTGATAAATCTTTTCCATAACCGTATCATCTACTACTAACAACATTATATATCATAAAAAGAACAAAACCGAGGGGTAGAAAAACGATCTTAGGATATCGGATAACCCAACCCGCCAAGACTACACGCCAGAAGTTCCAATAAGGTCTAGGACGACGCTTATAGCGATTTGTGGAGGGTCTCATAGAAGTTCAAGCACATAATTTTGGAGGTTTCTTGGATGCATATCCAGATGTAGTATAACTCATCTTTGAGAGTTATGGAAGTGCCGTAGAGGTTCTTATAGATGAACCTTATGGGCGAAAAATTTTTCTGCGGAAATTTTTTTATGAACATAGAATCACACACGCGAATTGTCACCTCTGTAGGTTAGGGTAGTTAGGCATTTTAGCTAAGGGGGGCACGCCCGCCGCCATAACGATAACGTTATACCGTATAACTGTCAAATCAGCACGCACGAATAGGGGTGCTAAGTATAAAGAACTCAGCACCCGCTAAGTGTTGCTAACTGATACAACCGTTAGTGTCACAAACACCAACGCTCAGATCATAACCGCGACGGATAGGATAGATTCCAATGTAAAATCTACCAATCCCTGCAGCGAGCAACTCATCACCAACCCGTGCAGATGTATCAAGTCCGAAGTAGAAAAATTTCTGAAACTTGAAAGGGGTTTGAATACGCATGATCTGTGATGATAGTGTGAACGAAGGGGGGAGATTGTCTCCCCCTGATTGTTAGAAGTTGTCTGCTACATCCCAGCGCACGATCTGAAACTTAGGATTGTTTTTTTGGCACTTAGCGAGTGCCTCATCTGCAGTGGGAGCAAGATAAGCGAGCAGATCATGGATTCCAGTATCAATACGGAAACCGTAGAAAAGGAACTTATGCTCCTCATCTTCAGAGAATACATCCTCCCAATCTTGCTCGGTGGGGATGTAAACGAGATCCTCAACCTGAGGATCACAAACGAAAGAATCAAAGGTCATGATCTTAGAAGCGGTGCGGGTGTGTCCCGCTTGAATGTATCTTAGGGGATGGGGGCACCCTAGAGCGCCCCCGTTAACATTAGTTCACACTCCAGAAAGTGCAGCGATGATACGATCCCGCTTGCGAATCTGATCAGCGGAGATGCTCCACTTATCACGCTTGCCGTTTGCGGTGCGGGTCGCCTGCAGGACGCCAGCGGTTTCCAGATCAACCATAAGGGCATGAATCGTACCCTTATGGCGGCGGGGATCGAGTCCCATTGCCCGTACCAGTTCGGAGCAAGTGTGCTCACCGTTGCTGATGAGATGGGAGCGGATCGCGGCGCGGATGATGGATGCGAGCATGATCTTAGAAGGGTGAGGCGGGATCCCTGTCCCGCTTGAGATCAGTATAGGGGGTCAGGATGCCCACTCAGGTTGCCAGGTGCGGATCCTGTCACAATCTGAAATAATGTTGACTTCCTCAAAAAATTGCATCCATTCAGCGTCAGATAGTACTGTGCAATTCTTTTCAACTAGTTCTGCAATTCTTTCTGCAGGTAGTTTGAAACGGAGGCGGGAAGGATGATTCATTGTGCTGAAATGATGTTAGCGGCAGTGTGCAAAGTGTTAGCGGTAGTGTTCCTCACTGACGGTGACATAAGAAACATAACCACAAAAATGATCATGAAAGTTCTCATTTTTGACCCTCGCGGAAAGTAACAATCTCAGCAGGAGATCCGCATGATTTGTAGAATTCAACCATACGCTTTGCCTCATCAACGGTAGCAAACGTTTGCTGTCTCCACTCACAAGAATTGTAGGGAGTTTGGTAGCGAATAGTGATTCCGATTGCCATGATTTTAGGTTTGAGAGTGAAGAATTGGGGGAGATTTTTCTCCCCCTTGAATGTTAATCAGAACAGCAGATCTGCGATCCCTTGAATCACATCACCATACTCTCCCACAATGTTACCCGCAGCGTCGCGGATGTAAGCGTAGGAGTCACTTTCCTGATGCATCGAAAAACAGAGATCAGTGGCACGATCATAGTCTGTCACAGTCTCACCCTCACCAAGGGCAGGGCAGGCAACGTAGAAGGTGTTGATCATGGGGGTGTCCCGTGTTGACCTTGCTATCCTACAGCATGGGAGGGGGGGCAACCGTGCCCCCCGTAACAATCGTTCACACTAGGTTTTTGTGTATCCTACGATACGCGACCCATGTGATCGCCTGAACTTGTGCCGCTGAATGATAAGATCCTGACACGCTTGTGATGATCTTAGCAGCGTCACGGTAGGAGTCTTGAATGTGACGGAACGTTTTATCACTCAAACTGGGCACCTCTTTAAGGTTAGAAACTGTGCCGTTCCAAATGTTAAAAGCGTG
>Ga0129333_10000203_pt1 | contig 42435 bp, 76 predicted proteins | sample CPB6_08_DNA_FD_94474 | JGI IMG/M metagenome (GOLD analysis project Ga0129333, IMG submission 94474) | Freshwater to marine salinity gradient microbial communities from Chesapeake Bay, USA - CPBay_Sum_0.6_0.8_DNA | ecosystem: Environmental > Aquatic > Marine > Coastal | place: USA: Chesapeake... | reverse complement strand
TAAGGCTGAGACAGGTTATTATTTAGATAAACTTAAAAATGAATTTGTTTCTGCTAGGCTAAAAACAATTATGTTGCAGGCAGGATCTTCATTAAAAGAAGACGCCGCCTCTAGAGTTCTTGGAGTGATGCAGAGTCAATTAGCTACGCTCAGTAGATATACAAATAATGTGAGAGATGTTGATATTACTGACATTGAATCTGCAGAAAGACATTATCAATCTGTAAAAGATAGGTCTACGGTCATGGGAGGAAGCCCAGGTATCCTTACAGGATTTGAGGCAATAGACAAGGCATACCCCACAGGAATGGCCCCAGGACACCTTATAGTGGCCATAGGATGGCCAGGAAGAGGAAAGACATGGTTTACCTCATACTTAGCCTGTAAGGCCTGGGAACAGGGCTTTAAGCCAATGATAGTATCGTTGGAAATGGCTCCAGAAAATATGCGAGACAGAATTTATACAATGCTCGGTTCAGGCCTGTTCCGTGCTAGCGATTTATCAAAAGGAGATATTAATTTAGATGACTTCAGATCGTGGGCAACAAAAACCACAGAAGGCAAGAACAGCTTTGTTCTCGTTTCTAATGAGGGCACAGCGGAGGTCACGCCTTCAACCATTCAAGGCAAGATTGACCAGCACAAGCCAGACTTAGTAATATTAGATTATCATCAATTATTTAATGATAATAAACGTAGCAATTCAGAAGTTGAAAGAAATAGAAATATATCAAGAGATTTTAAGTTGTTAGCAGTTACAAATAATATTCCAATTATAGATATTACTGCTGCCACTGCAGATGATATTTCAGATCAAGATGAGCCGCCTATGATGAGTCAGGTAGCATGGTCTAAAGCTATTGAGTATGATGCTGATATGGCTATAGCTATTCATAAGCATGCCAATACAGATATGATTGAGGTGGTGTCTAGAAAAAATCGTCATGGACAAGATTTTAGATTCTTCCTTGATTGGGATATAAATCGTGGAATTATTAAACCTATCTACGAAAATTTACCAGAATTAAATAATGACACACAAAAAGATAAAAAGATTTCAAATTGAGGTAGAGTTTATTGATGATTCTGATATTATCAGAATTAGAAATCAATATGAAAATCTATTAACTAGTCAGATGCGTGACTCTGGCTACGTAAGGGTGCTTGACATAGACCCAGCTTTTTCGGTAGAATTCACGGGCGAGACATGGAAGTTCTTAATGACTATCCATGGAATTTATGTGGGAAAGAAGAAAGCATGGCAATTAGAGGGTATAACCCAAAACAAACCAGTCAAACGGAATACACGCCAGCTCACATAAAATCTATAATTAAAAGTCTTGGAATAGACATCGCTGGCGAAACAGCAAATGATTATTTGTCTTATTGTCCATTTCACTCTAATAGGCATACCCCCAGTTTTAGTATAAGTAGAACTAAAGGGGCATATATTTGTTTTAATCCATCATGTGGGAAAACTGGAACCGTTATGGAATTAGTAAAAGAAGCCCTTGGTAAAAATGAATATCAAGCTTTAAGATATATTGAGTCTAAAAGATCTGAGTCTATAGAAAATTTTGATGAAGAATTAAAATCAATGTTTGAGGATAAGCCAGAGTTTGTAGAGTTTTCACAGCAAACACTTGATGATTTGTACAATAATCTCGGTAGGAATAAACACGCACAAGAATATTTTCAACATAGAGGAATTAACTTAGACTCTATGCATTATTTTAAATTAGGATATTCGTCTAATTTAGGAATGGTAACTGTTCCAGTACATAGTCCAGATGGAACTCCAGTAGGATTAGTTGGTAGATCCATATCAGAAAAGAAGTTTAAGAATAGTAATAATTTGCCACGTAGTAAAACTATGTTTAATATTCACAGGGCCAAAAAATTTGGCGACCACGTGATAATAGTGGAGTCTAGCTTTGATGCAATCCGTGTGCATCAGGCTGGATTCCCTAATGTTATTGCCACGTTAGGTGGCCACATTTCTCATGACAACATTAAATCAATCAACAGATACTTCAATACAATAACATTAATGACAGATGCTGATGAGGCTGGCAGAGAATTAGGAATATCAATTGCTTCTAAATTAAAAAATAAAAACATCTTGTGGGCTTCGCACTCATATGGTAAGATATATCCTAATGGCGCAAAAGACGCAGGCGATATGTCTGATGAAGACATTAAGGCATGCATAAATAACGCAATTTCCGATTTCGAATATCGATCTTGGAACCCATGATATAATGGAAATACAGATGGATATATACCATCAAATATATTAAGGAGATACAAAATGGGTATAGCAAAAGGTTTGGCAAACCTAAAATTAGATAAGCCACAGGTAAATTCTGGTGAAGGAAGCAAGGCACGTTGGGTTAAATTAGAAGATGGTGAAAGCGTTAAGATAAGATTTTTACAAGAGCTTGATGCTAATTCTCCAACATACAACGATAAATTAGATGTAGGTATTTTTGCAGTAGAGCATACAAATCCAAAAGACTATAGAAAGAAACTGGTCTGCTCTTTTGAAGATGAAGATAGATGCTGGGGTTGTGAACAGCATAGAAAAGATTATACGGCTGGATGGAAAGCACGTCAAAGACTTTATATTAACGTTTTAGTAGACGATGGCAAAAATGATCCATATGTAGCAATATTGTCTCAGGGTATGAGTGGTAAAACAATTACCCCTACTTTAATTGAGTACGCTAACGAAATGGGTTCAATTAGTAACTTAATGTGGAGAATGAAAAGAACTGGGAAAAAGACAGATACTAGTTATACCATTATTCCATTAGCTAAAGACGATTCGGCATTTGATGTTTCTGGACTGGAATTATATAAGCTAGAAGAATCTGCTGTACGTCAGTTACCCTATAAAGATCAAGAAGTCTTTTTTTCAGGAAAGGCTGACCCCGAAGAGGCAGAGTCTACATCACAAGATGTAAGCTGGTAATTTAGAAAGGCGGAGAGTTAGTGTCATTTGCACATTTGCATGTACATTCTTATTATTCATTAATGGATGGGCTTAACTCTCCTGCCGATCTCGTAAAGGCAGCAAAGGATGCTGGTCAAAGCTCCATAGCCATAACAGACCATGGAACGCTAGCATCACATAGAGAATTTCAAATAGCTTGCAAAGAACAAGGCATAAAGCCCATTCTTGGCGTTGAAGCTTATATATCTCCAACAGATAGGTTTGACAGGTCTTCTAAAACAGATAAATCTATTCAGGCATACAATCATATAATTTTGCTCGCAAAAAATAAAAAAGGTTTACAGAACATAAATGCATTACAAGAAATAGCTTGGAATGAAGGATTTTATCACAAGCCACGTATTGATAGAGAGATATTAAAAGATTATGCTGAGGGTGTTATTGTTCTTACTGGATGCCTCAATGGGCTTGTTAGTAAATGTATCGAACGTGGCGATTTATCGGATGCCAAACTTTTACTCAAAGATTTTAGTAAAACTTTTGGCGAGGATCTATATGTGGAAGTTCAGTCTCATAACCCGCCAGAAATCAACAGAGTACTACTTGAATTAGCAGATGAATTAAAAATTAAGGCGGTGGCAACAGGAGATGCTCATTTTGCTAAAGGTGAAGATAAGGTATTAGAAGAAGCCATGCTAATATTATCTACAAACCCTAAGATGGACAAAGATGCAGACTTTGAAATGTCTCGTAATATGAAAGACATGTTGGATAGATTTAATTACTTGTATCCAGACAGAAGAATATCATTTCAGGATTATAATTTATTTATTCAAACATTTGATGAAATTTCAGAAGACTTTCGTAAAGCAGGAATTGAGCGCACAGATATATATTCAAATACATTAGAAGTTGCTGATAAGGTTCAAGAATATGATTTTTATAAGGGTCTAGATTTATTGCCTGTGCCCAAAAGAAATGCAGATGATAAACTAAAAGAATTAGCATATCAAGGGCTAAAGGCAAAAGGATTAGACCAAGATATTAATTATATTGAGCGTGTTGAAGAAGAGTTAAAAATAATTAAAGATAAGAAGTTTGCTTCTTATTTTTTAGTTATTGCTGATATGATTAATTGGGCCAAGACAAATTCTATTATGGTAGGTCCAGGCCGTGGTTCGGCAGCAGGTTCTTTGGTTTGTTACTCATTAGGAATTACAGACGTTGACCCAATTAAATATGATTTATTGTTTTTTAGATTCATTAATCCAGAAAGAAATGACTTCCCAGATATCGATACTGACTTTGAGGATCGACGCCGCAAAGAGGTCAAGAACTATCTGAAGCAGAAATTCAAACATGTTGCCTCCATTTCTACATATACTTATTTTAAGGATAAGGGAGTAGTCAGAGATGCTGCACGAGTATTCATGGTTCCACTTTCAGATGTAAACCGTGCACTAAAATCCATAGATACGTTTGAAGACTATTTAGAATCTCCAAACACTCAAGAATTTAGAATGAAGTATCCAGAGGTCACATGGCTAGCAGAAAGACTACGTGGAAAAATTAGAAGCGTTGGCGTACACGCTGCTGGCGTAGTTGTTGCTAAAGATGAGATAAGAAACTATGCCCCAATTGAATCTCGTGAAGATGCACAAGATAAGGTGTCTGGAAGAATTCCAGTAGTTGCTTATGATATGGATACCGTAGCCGATATAGGACTAATTAAATTAGACGCTCTCGGACTTAAGACCCTTTCGGTTATTTCAGACACACTGTCCTCTATAAAAGAGAGACACGGCAAAGAAATCAACCTTTCAAGTATACCACTAGATGATGCAGACATATATAAGAATTTGAGTGACGGATATACAATGGGTGTGTTTCAAGCGGAAGCCACACCATACACTAACCTCTTGATAAAAATGCAGGTCTCAACATTTGAAGATCTTGCTGCATCTAACGCCCTAGTAAGACCAGGGGCTATGGACACTGTTGGTATTTCATATATTAAGAGAAAGCACGGGCAAGAGGCAGTAAAATATATCCACCCAATAATGAAGCCTTTTACTGAAAACACATATGGGGTTATCATTTATCAAGAGCAAGTGATGCAGGCTTGCGTTTATTTAGGTGGAATGACCTGGTCTGAAGCAGACAAGGTTCGAAAAGTAATTGGAAAGAAACAAGATGCAAAAGAACTCAGTCCATTCAAAGATAAGTTTATTCAAGGCGCTACGCAGCATATCAGCAGAGACGAAGCAGAGCATCTCTGGAAAACCTTTGAAGCCCACGCAGGTTATTCGTTCAATAGGTCTCATGCTGTTGCTTACTCTATGCTTTCTTATTATACCGCTTGGCTTAAGCATCATTATCCTATTGAATTTTTATTCTCGATCCTTAAAAACGAAAACGATAAAGACGCCAGAACGGAATACTTGATTGAAGCTAAAAGACTTGGCCTAGACATAAAGCTTCCACACATTAATAAATCAGATGTTTATTTTTCTCTACAAGATAATTCAATTAGATTTGGATTGGCAGAAGTTAAATTCATATCAGATAATATTGCTAATAAGATTATTGATAAAAGACCTTATGCTGATTACTCAGATTTTATTGCAAAGGCGTCAAAAAAGGGAAGTGGAATTAATTCTAGGGCAATAGCTGCATTAAATGCAGTAGGCGGTGCCACCTTTGATGATAATCCCAGGACAGGCAAAGAGCAACAGAATTATTATGAGTATTTAAACATACCTCAGTTTAATGTTGGAATGAACCCAAAGATAAAGGCGCAGGCTAAACCTATAGCAGAGTTTGATGACCTAGGATCCTTCCCCATGTTTGGAATGGTTAAGAACATTAAAAGAGGTTCAGGGTGGGCAAGAATAGAGTTAGTTGATGAAAGCGGATCAGTTGGGTTATTTCATAATGAACAAACACAAATAGAAGCTGGCAAGATGTATTTTATTTTAGTAGGAGATAATCGAATAGCAAGATATGTAAAGATAGACGATATTAAAGAAGATTCTCCAGACCTGTTTGTACAGTATTTATATTCTAGCGGATATGATATTGACGATAACCAGCAGTTTGTGGTAAGCTTCAGTCCTTATAGAACAAGTAAGGGTAAGACTATGGCTCACGTAGTTATGTCTGATAAAGATAAAAATCTAACGAGAGCAATTGCATTCTCTAGCATGTATCCAATAGCACTGGCTAAAATGCGTGAAGGAATGATATGTAAGCCAATTCTAAAGAAATTAGAGGATGGCACTTTAATGATAAAGGAAATAAAATGACGGAAAATCCAGAAGAAGTATTTCAAGCAATGAATGCTTCTAGAATTTTAGTAGCCATATTGGCTAAATTAGGTAGTGTAGAAATACCTACAGAGCTTTTTATGTCTGCTAATAATGAAGATAAAGAATTGTCTGTAACATATAATGATGAAACTTTATCATTCGAGTTTAGCTTGCGTGAAGGTGGAGAACAGGGCGAGTATGAACTCGTTAATGACTGATTACGGACTAGACGCCCTTGCTGCAGTTTTACATGAAACTGCATTGAAAAAAGGATTTTGGGATGGAGAATACTCGCATGACAAGGTTGGCAATAAACTTGCTCTTGTACATTCGGAAGTTACTGAGGTTTTGGAGGCTATCCGCAAAGATCAAGGGTCTGAAAAAATTGTAGAAGAAATAGCAGACATAATTATTAGAATATTAGATCTGTATGCCGCTATGAGAAATCAAGAACATGTGGTTCATAGCCTAGATGAATCTCTACAAAATAAAATGAACAAAAATAATTTACGTCCAAGACTTCACGGAAATTTGTTTTAATGCTATACTTATGTAAAGAAAGAGAATAATGACTATACAAATAGATGATATATTGGCAAAGCTTGACCCTAAAACTAGAAATAGAGTTCAGTCTGCTGTTGAGGTTACTGTTGAAAAGCAACCTACACCTAGCATAGGATTGAATCTTGCCCTCAGAGGCGGTCTTGGATTTGGTAGACAGGTTTTGGTTTGGGGCAATAAGTCTGCTGGTAAATCATCTTTTTGTTTGCAAATGATAGCAGAGGCACAGAAAGCTGGAAAGACATGTGCCTGGATAGATGCAGAGCACTCCTACGATAAATCTTGGGCGGAAAAGTTAGGAGTTAATTCTGAGGAGTTAATATATTCATCAGCAAAAACAGTAAACGATATGGTAGACGTTGCTACGCAATTAATGGAAGCAGAAGTTGATATTATTGTTGTAGATTCCATATCAGCATTATTACCAGCAATATATTTTGAAAAAGATTCATCTGAATTAAAGAAGCTTGAAGACACCAAGCAAATTGGAGCAGAAGCAAAGGATATGACCCATGCGGTCAAAATGTTAAATTATGCAAACAAAAATACACTACTTGTTCTTATCTCACAGCAAAGAAATCAATTTGGATCTATGCATGCCAGCCACATCCCAACTGGAGGAATGGCAGTCAAATTCTTTTCCTCTACAGTCATCAAGCTCTGGTCTTCAGAGGCTGAAGCTAACGCTATTAAGGCTGGCGTTAAAGTTGGCGACAAGATTATTGAGCAGAGGGTCGGAAGACCAGTCAATTGGATTATTGATTACAACAAGCTTGGGCCCCCGAATTTATCAGGGCAATACGATTTCTATTTCCAAGGAGAAAATTTAGGGGTAGATTCAGTTGGAGAGACACTGGATGTTGCAGAAATGTGCGGTGTTATAGAAAAAGGCGGAGCCTGGTATACCGTAAATGAAGAAAGGTTTCAAGGTAGAGCAAAGGCAGTTCAATATTTAAGAGATAATCCAGATGTAGTTAATAAACTTAGAGAGGAAATTAGTGCCAAACATTAATGAGTTCATAGGTCCAAAACCAACAAAAGAAAATATTTCTAATTTAGAAACTGTTGTTGGGGTTAAGCCATGTTTTAAGTGTGATTTAAATGTGAATGAATATTACTGGGATCCAGTACAATTTATTATGAGTTGGACCTGTGATGCTGGACACTTAAATACAATAAAGGTTAATGGATGACAGAGCGTGGAGAAGCAAAGCGTGATGGCGCTAGGCAACAAAAGAATTCTGGACGTGGGCAATACCAAAAAGGTGACGCTCAATGGTACCAGTTTGTCGTAGATTATAAAGAAACTGCATCTTCTTTTAATTTAAATAAAGATGTATGGTCTAAAATCTGCACAGATACTTTTAAAGTAAATAGGAATATGCATCCTGCTTTAAAAGTAATTATAGGCGAGGAATCAAAAGTGAGACTCGCAGTTATCGAATGGGCTGTTCTGGAAGAGTTAGTGAAAGCCTGGGAAGAGAGTAATAATGCCAAATCCTAACATTATGTTGATAGGTAGACTGGGTCAAGAGCCTGCTCCAATTGGAGAAAATGGTATTAGACTTAGGATGGTTACAAATGATCGTCGTAAAAACGAAGAGACTGGCAAGTACGAAGATGCTGCGACATCTTGGTGGACAGTAAAAGTTTGGGGCAATCTAGCTAATCAAACAAGAAATAATATAAAGAAGGGGCAAGAGATTGTCGTTTCTGGCACAATCTATGAAGATAGATGGACAGACAAGAGTGGCGTAGAAAGAACTTCTTATGAGGTTCGTGCTGATAGCGTTGGGCTAACCACATATAGTATTTCAAAAGAAAATGCTAAAGACAGATTTTTTGAAGAAGTAGAGGCCCCGTTCTAATGAGAGAAGTATTTCTAACAACCTTAGTTGGTGCAATTGTTGGTGGAATATTTAGTGCATTTAAATTGCCAATTCCTGCACCTCCTGTCTTTGCAGGCCTAATGGGAATAGTTGGATTATGGATCGGCTATGCGCTTGTAACTAGGTTGATATAATGAGCGAGTTGAATACACTAGAGCTTATTAATAGCATAACAGAGTTTAACGATCTTCATGAATACATGAAAGACGATCAGCTTGATAAGGCCCTGGCAATTGTAGTAAAACTATTAATGAACCCAGATGTGCCAGCATCAAAAGCTCCTACATTGATTATAGAGCTTCAGGCAATGTCAACTAAATTCTCTATGATGGCTTCTGTGTATTCAACTATAGCTAAGGATAAGGCGGGGACAGTAAATAATAATAAAAAGAATATTTATTATTCAGCTAAGGAATCTATAGACAAGCTTGTAGATGCTCTCAAATATGTGGTTAGGTATAATGGGTAAAGAGATAGTAGCAAACTTAAAATTTAAAAAAGTAGTAGGTAATTTTGATCCATCTACTTTTGCCAAGATGTTAGATGATGCATATTTGTCTACAAAAAAAGCAGATCAAAAACAAACAAAGACAAGTTTTAGTCCAAGCTCTCTTGGATATGGAAGTGGAAATTGTCCCAGATATTGGTATTTAGCATTTAGTGGCGTTATGTTTATAGATAATAATAACTCTCAAGCAATAGCTAACATGTCTCAGGGAACTCAGGCTCATGAAAGAATACAATCTATTATTAAAAAAATGGGTGTACTGAAGCATGAAGAATATGAAATAATCAACGAATATCCTCCAGTTCGTGGATTTATAGATGTAATTTTAGACTGGAATAATGAAGAGGTTATTGGAGAAATTAAAACAGCCAAGCAGGAGTCGTGGGACACATATCAATCACGAATGTCTCCAGCACCCAACCACCTTTTGCAGCTTCTTTCTTACATGAAGTTAAAAAATGTAAAAGAAGGATTTTTCCTTTATGAAAATAAAAATACTCAAGAAGTGTTGGTTATACCTATAACCATGAACGAAAAGAATACAAAGATAATTGAAGATCTATTTACTTGGATGTGCGAGGTATATGATAACTTTAAAAACGGAGGACTCCCAATGAGGCCTTTTGTTAAATCAAGTTCCGCATGTAAAAATTGTAAAATTAAAAAAGAGTGCTGGTCTGGAGAAACTGGCACAGTACAGATAGAAGCTTTTGAGCCACCTAAACTATGAAGTGTTTTAATACAGAATGCAAAAAAGAATTTGAGCCTAAAACTCATAATCAAAAATACTGTTCTGATGATTGTTGTAGAATTGCAACAAATAAAAAAATTATGGAAAAGTATTATGAAAAAAAGGCAATTAGGCAAGGCAAGCACAGAGAATGCAAGATATGTAAATCTAAATTAAGCAGATATAATCAATCTAATCTATGTTCTAAGTGTGAAAAAAATAATAATATTAAAAATAGAAAAAATATTTTAGGAATTATAAATGACATTGGCTAGTTTAGTTAAAACTAAAGCAAGCAGGGTTTTGGGAATAGATGCATCCACTAATTCAATTGCATTTTGCCTTTTAGAAAATAATATTCCGATTAAATGGGGTAAGATTAATTTAACTGGAAACGATATATATGAAAAGATTTATGATGCTAAGTGCAAAGTGTTTGCAATGATAGGTGAATTAAAGTCAGACTACATTGCAGTAGAAGGAGCAATACTTGTCAAATCTGCTGATGCTGTGATAAAATTATCTTATGTATATGGGGTTGTCATTGCTGAGCTTATGTCTAGTGGCGCTAGTGTTATTACTATATCTCCTTCATCTTGGCAGGCTCATATTGGAAATAAAAACCCGACAAAATTTGAGAAAGACAGACTTAGGGTTGAAAATCCTGGCTATGCTGATTCCTGGTATAAGGCAAAAATGCGGGAGATTAGGAAACAAAGGACAGTAGATTATTTTAATAAAAAATATAAATTAGAGTTAGATGACTTCGATGTAGCAGATTCGTTTGGAATTGCTTACTATGCAAATGAGGTATTGACAAAAAGATGACACACAATATAACTAATCAAGAACAGTTTATAATAAGTATCTTAAATGAAAAAAAAGGAGGATACTATGTTGAGCTGGGAGCCTTTCATTCTAGCGATGGAAGTAATACATACCTTTTAGAAAAAGAATATAACTGGAAGGGAGTGTCATTTGAAATTATAGATAAGTGGAGAAATGAGTTTAACGAAAATAGGTCTAATCCATGTATGGGAGATGCTTTAGATTTTAATTACATATCGTACTTTGAAGAAAATAATTTTCCAAAACAAATTGATTATTTACAAGTTGATATAGATGCTGGTTATGATCAAAACGGAAGGCCCGTTGGAAATCCTTACTTGACACTACATGGACTACTAGCAGTTCCATTAAACCAATATAGATTTACAATAATAACATTTGAACATGATGCTAATATGTATTGGAGAAATATTGAAATGAGAAATGTGCAGAGAGAAATATTAGATTCTCTTGGCTACTCTCTTGTTGTTAGAACAGAGCACGAAGATTGGTGGATTGATCCTAAAGTTATTCCATTGCAGGAATATAGGAAATATTTTAAATGGGATCACCTATGAAATTATATAAAAGTAAAGATTGGCTATATAGAAGATATGTAGTGCAAAGAAAAACTATGGAAGAAATAGCAAAAGAGTGCGGCGTAACTGTTATGACCATACATAGATCATTGAAAGAGCACGGTATAATTAAATGAACTTAGAGCCAGTATTTCCAGATTCAAGAACATTTGAATGCCAGGATTTATATCTATTAACAGTAGGCACAGAAGCAGGTCAAGAAATTTGGAAAACCTGCCATGAAATTGCTCATATGCTTATTAGAAAAAATATTGCCTATGGCAACTCAGCTTTAGAGCCAGTGCGTATATTTTCTAAAGCGGGACCAAGAGAACAGCTCCATGTTCGTATTGATGATAAATTAAATAGATTAATGAAGGGTACAGAATATCCAGGAGATAATGATATTGATGATTTAATTGGATATCTAGTATTATTAAAAATAGCCAAATCTTGGTCTGAGTGATTTTAGTCAACTAAGATGGTATAATACCTATATATGGATATTGAATTAGCTGATCACTTTGATCGCATGAATAAGGTGGTAGAGGAATTACTTAAAGGTAATAATCCTACCCAGATTGCCACCCTGACGGGCTTTAAGAGAGCAGAGGTCATTGGGTATATAGACGAGTGGAAAGAGGTCGTTAAAAACGATTCTGGAGCTCGTGAGAGGGCAAAGCAGGCCATCTCTGGAGCAGATCAGCATTACGCCATGCTTATTAAAGAAGCCTGGAAGACCGTAGAAGATGCTGACCAAGCTGGTCAATTAAATGTAAAGGCTACAGCATTAAAACTTATTGCCGATATTGAAGGCAAAAGAATAGGAATGCTTCAAGAAGTTGGCCTACTCGATAATGCAGAGTTGGCTACACAGTTGGCGGAAACAGAAAGAAAGCAAGAGATACTTGTAAAGATATTAAAAGAGGTGACTGCTACTTGCCCTAAGTGCAAGATGGAAGTCGCTAAAAGACTATCGCAAATAACAGGTATTGTTGAGCCAGTAGTAATACATGACGAACAAGAAGCATTGTAGACATGTGTATGAATATGTTTATTCCTATATTTGTCCAGATTGCGGAAAAGATACGCATGAGCCAGACAGAGAATTAGACAGTAAATTGTTTAAAGAATATTATGAAAGCGGTAAACACCTTCAGTGGATTTGCCCTGTAGAAGGTGGCACTATTAGAGGATGGTGGTCAATTTAATGGAATTAAATTTTAATGACCTCATTGATATATTAGATGGAGAGGAGTTTGATGAAAGACCAGTCGATCTCAGAACATTTGTTACAGGAAAAGAGTATCTCGGATTACCCCCACTTTCGGAGTACCAATATACGCTTATCGAAAAAAGCTCACAAATCTATAAACAATCCACTCTTATCAAATTATTTGGAGAAAGAGAAGGCGAAGATCGTTACAAGCAAACCTGTAACGAAGTAGTAGCGCAGTTAGGTAAAGGTAGTGGAAAAGACTACTGCTCAACAATATCAGTAGCATATATAGTTTATCTCCTATTGTGCCTTAAAGATCCAGCTACATATTATGGCAAACCTCCTGGAGATTCAATAGATATTATTAATATTGCTATCAACGCACAGCAAGCAAACAATGTTTTCTTTAAAGGTTTTAGAAATAGAATTGTTGGGTCGCCATGGTTTATTGGAAAGTATTTTGAGAAAGCATCTGAAATTAAATTTAATAAAAATGTAACAGTTTATTCTGGACACTCAGAAAGAGAAGCATTTGAAGGATATAACGTACTGGTTGCAGTGCTAGACGAAATCTCTGGTTTTGCATTAGAAAGCACAACAGGTCATGACCAAGCAAAAACTGCAAGCGGTATCTATGAAATGTATAGAGCTTCTGTTGATTCTCGTTTTCCAGACTATGGGAAAGTAATATTACTTTCATTCCCTAGATTTAAGCAGGACTATATCCAACAAAGGTATGATGAGATTGTGGCTGAAAAAGAAGTAATACAAAGATCTCATAAATTTAAGGTAGACCCAGATTTACCAGACAACACAGATGGCAACGAGTTTGAAGTTTATTGGGATGAGGATCATATTATTTCGTATAGATATCCAAAAGTTTATGCCATTAAAAGACCAACTTGGGAAGTGAATCCTACTAGAAGTATTGATGATTTTAAAATTGCTTTCTATCGAGATACAGTAGATGCGCTAGGAAGGTTTGCTTGTATGCCTCCAGAAGCAATTGATGCCTTTTTTAAATCTCGTGAAAAGATAGAAAAAGCTTTTAGTAATATGGCAATAGGCGTGGATCAATTTGGAAGATTTGAAGAATGGTTTATACCAATTGAAGATAAAGAATATTTTATACACGTAGACTTAGCGCAAAAACATGACCATTGTGCAGTAGCTATGTCTCATATAAATAAGTGGGTAAATGTTAAAGTTACAGATAATTATTCCCAGCCAGCCCCAATAATTGAAGTGGATGCGGTAAGATATTGGACTCCTACTTCAGATAAATCTGTAGACTTTACTGAAGTAAAAGACTATATATTATCTTTAAGGTCTAGAGGATTTAACATAAGGACGTGTACTTTTGACAGATGGAATTCTCATGATATGATGCAGCAATTAAGACAATACGGAATTAATACAGAAACATTGTCTGTCGCAAAAAAGCATTATGACGATATGGCTATGGTAGTTTTAGAAGAAAGGTTGTCTGGACCACATATTAAATTACTTATAGATGAATTATTAGAGCTTAGGATTATAAGGGATAAAGTAGATCACCCAAGAAAAGGTTCTAAAGACTTAGCTGATGCCGTATGCGGGTCAATATTTAATGCTATAAGTTTAACCAGACCAGATTTTGGAGCAATAGAAGTTCATACATATAGCTCAATTAAAAAGCAGGAAAAACAACAATCTCAGCAAGAAAGTCACAATTTAATTAAGGCTCCATCAGCGATGCCTAAAAGTTTGGCGGAAGCACTAGACGGAATGGAAATAATATGAGCATATATCAAGATAAAGCAAAAGAATGCAAATGTTGTGGAAAACATGTACCACTTCCAGTTAGACTAAAAGAGTTTAATGGAATTAAGGTCTGCCCCACCACATTTGACAACATAATTGAATATAAAAGAATATGGAATGAATTGGGTAAAAGACCTCCAGGAAGTGTTAGAAAACATTTTTCAGATTATGTACAAGGCATAGTGGAGTCTTCTATTGACAATACCAATAGTTCAAATATATAATTATCAACTAAGCACCAGTAGCTTAGTTGGTTAGAGCCCCCGACTCATAATCGGGTAGTCGTAGGTTCAAGTCCTACCTGGTGCACAAAGGAGATAAGATGTTTGATGACGATGAAGAAGATCACTTTGCATTTCAAAGAATGGAACATTATCTAGAGATAGGTGCAATTAGATTTGCAGGATATAATGAAAATGGCGAGGCTATGTTTGAGTTAAATGAGTCAATAACAAAGAATTTGGCACCAGAGTTATGGGAGGCTCATATGGAATATGTAGACAATAATCTTGTCGAACTTTATAAAGAGGGTTTAATGGAAGTTGAATATGATGAAAATCTGGAAGCAATAATGCATTTTACACCAGAAGGTTTTGAAATAGCTAAAGAAAAAGGAATTATTCCAATAGAAGATATTGACGGATTCGAATTAAATTAGATATAATTATAAGCCCTTGTAGCTCAGCGGATAGAGCGAGGCTCTTCTAAGGCCTGCGTCAGAGGTTCGATTCCTTTCAGGGGCGCACAGTGGACCATAGCTCAGCTGGCAGAGCGTAGAGCTGTTAACTCTAATGTCCCAGGTTCGAGCCCTGGTGGTCCAGCGGGAACAATCCCAAACTATATATAGGAGATAAATGAAAACAGTAGGAAATAAACTAAGTCCATTTAGAATTGTTGGCGTAAAGCCAGGAAGACTAGATGCCTCTGACGATGTTTTTGAAGTATTAAATGAAAAATCTTTTCCAGGAAAATGGAAGGTAATTGTTTTTTATCCAAAAGATTTTACTTTTGTTTGCCCAACAGAAATTGTTGCATATGACAAGCTTGTAAATGATTTTAATGATCGTGATGCAGTACTGCTTACAGGATCAACCGACAATGAATTCTGTAAAATTGCATGGCGTAACGCACATGAAGATTTAAAAAAGACAAATTCATGGTCATTTGCAGATCAAATTCGTGAATGGAGTTATTCAGAAATTGATGATGAATCGTATACTGGTCTAGCAGAACAGCTTGGAATCCTTACAAATGATGGTGTTGCTCTTCGTGCGACATTTATTGTTGATCCAGATAATGTTATTCAGCATGTAACAGTAAACAACCTTAATGTTGGAAGAAGCCCAGAAGAAACATTACGCATTTTAGATGCTCTCCAAACAGGAGAACTTTGTGCGTGTAACAGAAGCCTAGGCGGAGAAACTCTATAATGTGGGTTGAACAGCTAAAAGAATCTTTGCCAGAATATGCCAAAGATATAAAATTAAACCTTGATGCTGTCATTAATCGTAGTACGGTTGATCCAGAGCTAGCGACCCACCTAGCTTTGGCAGCCTCATTTGCTACTGGAAATGGAAAGCTTATTGGGTTTATTGCCGCTTCTTCTACAAACGAAGTCGAAAAGAATGCAGCAATGACAGCTGGCGCCCTAATGGCTCAAAATAATGTGTGGTATCCATATCTTGAAATGGCGGACGATCCAAATCTTTCAGGTCTTCCTGCACAATTAAGAATGAATGCAATTGCTTCTCATGGAGGAACTACAAAAGCTAATTTTGAAGCATACTCATTAGCCTCTTCAATAATTGGCAAATGTCATTTTTGTGTTAAAGCACATTATGAAACATTAAAACAAGAAGGATTTAGTGTTGAGCAATTAAGAGATATTGGAAGAATTGCCGCAACAATAAATGCATTAGCTAAGATATTAAATTCTTAGTTAAGTGGTCCGTTAGCTCAGTTGGTTAGAGCGCTACCCTGTCACGGTAGAGGCCGTCGGTTCAAGTCCGATACGGATCGCAAGCCCCTATAGCCCAGCGGTAGAGGCATGCGACTTAAAATCGTACAAGCGTTGGTTCGATCCCAACTTGGGGCACAAAGGAGATAAAATGAAAACAGCAATAGTAACTGGAACTCGACATGGTGTCGGAAGAAAAACAGTAATTGATTTAGTTGATAATGGATATAAGGTTATTGCTACATCAAGAAATATCAGTAACATAAAAGATTTAGAATCTGAAAATGTCAGCATAGAAGAATTAGATCTAACTAATTTTGAGCAAATAAAATTTTTTTATGAAAAGTATAAGAATATAACTTTAGATTTATTAGTTAATAATGCTGCAGGTGGGGTAGATCCAAAAACTTTAGTGAATTCAGATCCAGAAAGCTTTACCTTAGCTTATGCCTTGAATGTAAGTGGGCCAATGTATTTAACTAGGATGTTCACTAAAAACTTAGAGAATTCAGAAAACTCTACTGTTATATTTATAACATCATTTGCGGGTAGATATCCGTATATTGGACAAGCTAGCTACTGTAATTCAAAAAAGGCTGTTAGTGGATTATCTGAGTTATTCAGGCTTGAATATTCTGGTTATGGGATAAAGGTAACGGAGATTTGCCCAGCTTCGATAAACACTCATAGTGACCAAATAAAGCCTGTAGCTTTAGAGTCTGAAGATTTATCAAGTGCAATATTGTGGATTTCTTCTATGCCTAAAAGATGTAATATAAACTATCTTGAGATTGCTCCTACATATAGTAAAATATTTAATTAATAGACAAAGTTTACATAATTTGATATAATATAAATAGGTCGCCAAATGGGACCTAATTTAACTTATTCGCTCAAGGAGGAATAAATGGTAACACAATTTGCCATGGATCTTTTTAAAGATCCTTTTTTTATTGGCTTTAACAGAGAGTTAGAGCGTATTAATAATGTATATCGTGAAGCAACTAATCAATCTTATCCGCCATATGATGTATTAAAGGTGGATGAAGATTCTTATGAGATTTCTCTCGCAGTTGCAGGATTTACTAAAGATGATTTATCAATACACATTGATAATGGATCTTTAATTGTAGAAGGATTAAAAGAGTCAGTTGTGGCTCCAAAATCTTATCTACACAAAGGTATTGCAGCAAGAAAATTTGTTCGCACATTTGCATTATCTGAATATATGGAGGTGCAGAGTGCACAATTGGCCGATGGAATTCTTAAGATTAATATTGAAAGAATCGTCCCAGAAGAAAAAAAGCCAAAAGCAATTAAAATCAAATAAGGTATAATGGTTATGTCCATGAAGATGGACACGGGCCGAATAGTTACGCCTTAGGATACACCTGAGCATGTGTATAAACTGCTCACCAACATATAGGAGAAATATGCCAAGATATGAATATGCCTGCATCGAATGTGATTTTGGCATGGAGATAACAAAATCTTTTTCAGAAGCTGATTCTGTTGAGATGTGTGAAAAATGTGGAAACGCAATGAATAAAGTTTATGGAACAGTTGGCGTTCAGTTTAAAGGTACAGGGTTTTACAAAACAGATAATTCAAAATAGTTAAATGATATAATTAACTTGTTATAATATTTGTAACAAGGGGTTATCTAGTTGAATAGGACAAAAGCATGGAGATTATCATTAGCCTTTATATTAGGGTTTGGATGGTTATTCTTAACTCCTGCTCAAAGTAATTTAGATCCACTATCTGCCGCCGCTGCAGAGATACAAGAATTAAATGCTAGCGTCCCAGATTTAAATTATAAAACAGAATTTCAATCATTAATTGATATAGCAGAATCTGATTACGATGCTGCTGTTTCTGCAAAAGAAGACATGGACCAAGCCTCAGATGAATATGATCAGGCGGTAGAAACAGAGGCGGCTAAGCTTGAAGAAGTCAATATAGCACAATCAGCAGTAGATGGTCAAACAGTCACAGTTGAAGTAGCATTACAAGATAAAAACGATGCCCTGCAAGACAAGAATGATGCTCAGGATGCTTTAGATATAGCAAACCTAAATGTTCAAACAACACAATCTGCAGTTCAAAATGCTGGTAGTACTGGGCTTCAATATACTGTTTATTACCTTGCAAGAGATTCTTATGGAAACGCAATAACTAATGGAGTCGCATGCACTGGTGTTTGGAATAGCAATTCAATGTCCCCTGGGTCTGCAACATGTGGAAGATCCGAAAACTTTATAGTTAAATTTACAGGCAGAATTACAGTCCCATCACATTGGACTTCTACTAAATTTGCAGGGTATACAGATGATGGGTTTAGAATGTATGTTGATGGAGTGCTTGCTGTAAATAATTGGCAGGAACAAGGGACTACATGGAGTCCATATACTCCAGTATATGACGTTAGCGAAGATAAAACTCTTGATGTAGAAATCTGGTGGTATAACGGCGGAGGGCCAGGATACTATCATCTTGGCTGGGCGATTCCTGGCGGATGGACTGGAGCAGGATGTGATTATACTGGCGGATGGGGCGTAGGATTTAGCTGTGACCTTAATACTTTTTCTTATGGGCAAGGAGCAACACAGACCCAGATAGATGCTTATAATCAGGCGGTGGCAGAACAACAGGCAGCACAATCAAATTACAATCAGATGCTTGCTATATACAACAACAAACTATCTTACTATAATGAGCAGAATAATATATTGAATACATATAATCAAACTTTAAATACAAAAACAAATGAATATAATACTGCTGTATCAAATACCGCAACTGCTTTACAAAATAAAGAAGATAAAGAAGATGCTTATGACCAATCAATAATAGATGTAAATGATTCTATTGTTTCCGCCTGGGAATATTATAATAAACAATTAGCTACAGAAATAGCTGCTGCTATAGCACAAGCATTAGCAAACCAACCACAGCCTGAACCAACTCTTGAACCCACACCAGAGCCCACACCGCAGACAAGCCCAGAGCCAGAACCAGAGCCAGAACCAGAGCCTTCATTTGAACCTACCCCTGAACCAACTGTTGATCCTGAGCCCACGCCTGAGCAAACTGAACCAGATGATCCCACTCCAACTCCAGATTCTGAAACCACAGATGAACCGCAGCCAGAGCCAACCCCTGATTCTGAGCCCACTCCTGAGCCTTCACCAGAGCCTTCACCTCAGCAAACGGATATAGATCCTGAGCCAACTCCTGAACCTGAGCCAACTCCTGTTTTACCTTCTCCAAAACCATCTATTAAGAATACCATAAATGAATTATCTGCGATAGCTAATTTAACAAGTAAAGATAACGTAGTGGTTAAATTAACTCCAGAACAATCGGCGGCGGTTGCAAATGTATTGGTATCTTTAGCCCCAGAACAAAAGAAAGAGGTAGCAAAAGATTTAGGAATTAAAACTGAAGAAATAGCAATAATTGCGGAGGCGGTAAAAGAAAATCCAGTTATAGCCGCAGCAGTGGTAGAATTTTCTAGTAGAGCTGAAGAAAATCAAGATGCAGTAATGCCATATACATTAGCTGATGCTACAACGGAATTACAAACAGAGGTATTTTTGGCGGACCCAATAGCAGCATTAACAGATATAGATTTTGAAAAAATATCTAATCCCTCAGAATGGGGTAAAGATATGACAGATGATCAAAGAGAAAAGGCGCAGGAAGTAATTGTGCCAGTAATTATTGCATCAAATATTGTGGCTGCCGCCATGACTAGGAGGATATAATGAAAATAATTAAGGCTATCCTGAACTATTTCTGGGAGGCAGTTAAAGAAAGCATTGCTCAAGTTTGGACTCTATTGGGCTTTTTTATTGCTTGGTTAACCCTTACAGGGACAGCTCAGCAAGTAGTAGGGGTGGCAACAATAGCTGCAACTATTATTTGGCTCGCAACTATCCCTCTTCGTAAAGACGAATAAATGATATAATTACCAATATGGTAAGACTAATTGGACTTGCCCTTGCAGGGCTATTTATGCTGTCAGGATGTGGATATGATGGAGTTTTCAGATATCCATGTCAGGACCCTGCCAATTTCGATAATCCAGAGTGCAACCCACCCTTGTGTAAGGTTGAGGGACAGTGTACAATAGATATACTAGGATTCGACCCCAAGACGGGGGAAGCACCAACTATACAACAGAACGGTAACGAGTAATGGCCAAAAGACCACGATTAACTCCATCGGACTTAGACGCAAGATTAAAATTCACCCTTGGTCTAATCCTTGGAACTATTTTATTATTTACAACTATGGGCATACTTTATGCTCTTATTTTTGTTACACAGCCAATTGGAGAGCAGTCTGAAAATGATAAGATGTTCTTTAATGTTTTAGGTTCGGTAGCAACATTTATTACAGGAACCCTTGCGGGATTGTTAATTGGCAAGAGTGGCGGAAATGAAAGCCAGATTAAATTTGATGAGCCAGAGGCACCAGAAGCTCCAGTACCAGCTCCAACTAATCCAGAGCCAACTGGAAAGCCAAATGACGAAATGCCAGAAGAAACAGAAATTGATGAAGATTGGGATAAAGAGTAATAGTATGCCATGGAATATTAAACAAGGCGCAGCTGGATGTAAAGGTTATGCTGTTATAAAAGAAGGAACAAATGAATTGGTTGGTTGCCATGAAAGTGAAACTAAGGCAAAAGCCCAGCTACGTGCTCTTTATGCTAGCGAAGTGAATAAGGCTAACCCTTGCTGGGATGGTTATGAGCAAGTTGGTTGGAAAACAAAGGGCGGTAAAAAGGTACCAAATTGTGTACCAAAAGTTAAAAAAGGAATTTTTGGAAGGGGTAAATAATGGCTGATTTGGGTACAGCAGAAAAGTTAATTGAAGTTGCTAAAGCAGAGATTGGAACCGTAGAAGGTCCTCGTGACAATGAAACTAAGTATGGAAAATTTACTAAAGCTAACTTTCAGCCATGGTGCGGATCTTTTGTCATGTGGTGTGCAGACCAAGCTGGAGTAAAAGTGCCAAATACTGTTTATACACCCTCTGGAGCAGCAGCATTTAAAAAGGCTGGTCGCTGGCACGATCCTCAGATTGCAGATCCAGAGCCTGGAGACATAGCGTATTTTGATTTCCCTGGAGATGGAGTTGAGAGAATCTCACATGTTGGCATTGTTGTTAAAGATAATGAAGACGGAACTGTGTGGTGCATTGAAGGTAATACAACTAGCAAAAAATCTGGCAGCCAAAGAAACGGTGGAGAGGTTTGTCGCCAACTTCGTGCATATAAAAAGAATAAAAAAGGTGTAATGGTTTCAATAGTAGGCTTTGGAAGACCTAAATTTAAGGGGGTCAAAGCTGAAACCCCAGCATCTCCAGAGATTCAATCTGCTATTAGCTTGCTAGAAGGAAATGGATATAAGGTAATTAAACCTTCTGGTGGTGGGTCAAATAATAAGACTGTATAATAAATAAATATACTGTAAAATAGAAGAAGAGTGGGATGTAGTGTGCAGTCACATAGAAGAATTAATTGATGGTAAAAAATCAGTTATTAATAAATCTAATGAATTATTGTTAGTTTAAGGAGAGTAAAAGTATGAAAGAGTTTTCTTGGGAAGCAATGACGGATATCAAATCTATCTATGATATAGATTTAAACGCCGCAGACGGAACCCCAAATTTTTTACAGCAGTTTAAAGGCAAGGCTATAATGCTTGTAAACACAACAGTTGGTTGCGGAAACGCTAATCAGTTAGAAGTTTTACAGTGGTTGCAAGATGAGTTTGGTGGAGACAAATTTCAAGTAGTTGGCATACCAACTAACGATTATTGCGGACCTGGAATTACTAAGGGCAAGTGGTCAGAGGGCATCACATGCGGAATGGACTCTCAAAAGTATGGAGAGGATGTTTACGGAACTACGTTTAAGTATTCTGAAATGATTTCTTCTAACCCTAACGCTGAAGTTATTGCTCAAGTAAGCACCCACCCAGGGAAAAATGGTGTTGGCCAAGACCTTGGGGAGCCACATGACCTTTATGTTGAAGCTTCTAATCATGCTGCATGGCTTTACTCATATCATAAACAAACTGAAGGCGATGACTACGAATCCGATACAGATCAATATTATTCATGGTGGCTTAACCAAAAAGATTCTGGAATAAATATGGGTGGGAACTACGAAAAGTATTTTTTTGACAAAGACGGATACCTTGTAAGACATTTACATTGTAATGCATTAAATTATGATGCAGAAAAAACAATTAAAGAATCACATGAGCAGGACGGTAGAAAATTTAAAAGATTCTCGCACTTTGCTAGGTCCTCAAAGATATTTGAAGAAGAACTCGCATATACAAAAAATTTAATAAAAGAATTATCTGAAAATAGAATTTCAGAATTAAACCCAGCCTTTGGGTTTAAGTGGAAATAATAAAATAGTTGACAACCGCTATTTAATTCCTGTATAATAGTATATAGGTACAAAACAATACAAATTGGACCAATGCTGCACTTATATGAAAATGGGGTAGAGATACTTCGTAAAAAAATATCAAATAAAAATGTAGATACCTATTGGGATAACTATAATTTTATTATATGGAAAAAAGATATAGGCGGATATTCAAATACAGATGGTGTATTTAGAAATAATAGTTGGGGAATAGCAAATACTATCTCAATTAACGATAAAGGGACATGGTCTCTTCCGCTAAAATATGTCAAATATTTTAAATAATTTAAATACAGATGAAGAGTCTATTAACTGGTGGCATCTAGCTGCCTGTAGAGGTATAGATACTAATTTATTTTTTGATAAATATGAACTAGATATTAATATAGCTAAAAATATAGATCAAGCATGTTTGTCTTGCCCAGTGATCAACATGTGTTATGAATCTGGAATAGAAAATAATGAGTACGGAGTTTGGGGCGGAGTATATTTGAGCTCTGGCTCATTAGATAAAATGAGAAATTCTCATAAGACTAAACAAATTTGGGCAGAATTAAAAAAGAGGCACAGTGAATTCTAATTTATATGACAAAGGTCATTTTAAACATGGAGTAAACCTGTGGACTGGTGAACCTAACAAGCCAGTATTTTACAACGAAGAAATGAAAAAGAAACTTAGAGAAATAAAGAAGCCACTGCTTCTCATGATGGATGTAGTTAAATATCCAGATTTTCTCGCCTTAAGATTATATGAGGATAACTTTATACAGTTTACTGGAAGTAAAAAAGAAGAAGTTATAGATTATGTTATGAAGGTAAAAAAGATGATTGAATCATACGGTGTAAGATGCGAACTTGAGGGGGTTCCTGGTGGAAAATCAATCAATTAATGTATATATACAATCAGAACAAGTATACGGCACTGTCGAAAAGATGGGAGCCTTTGCCTCAATGGTAAAATATGAAATAGATGGAATCCAATACGAGGAGCTATTGGAAAATGACGATTTGCTTTTTATAGGAGAGTAAATGGAAAAAATATTGTGCTATTCCTGCAACAAAAGTAAAAATAAACTATCGTTAAAACAATCAACTGTTTTAAATATTAATTTATTTTTATGCCAGACATGCATAGACGCTAAATACGAACCAAGATGGGCGGTAATTTTAGCAGGAAGATCAAACGGACATGACACTGTAAAAGATATTATTCAGAAAAAAAGATATCTTGGAAATGAAATTACAGCGTCTGAATTATTAATTTAGTTTAATTATAAGGTATAATTGTTACATAATGGAAATTAATTATGTGACAATTGTTTTGTCGCTTTTAGCGGCTGTTTTAAGTGGTATGGGAACTGCTGTAATTGCAGGGCTTAGAGATTCTAAAAAAGAAAAAATAAGGCGGGAAGAGCGAGAAAAAGACCATCTAAAATTAGAGGTAAAAGACCTAAAAATAGAATTATATCAGTTAGAAAAAGAATTAAATCAATGGAAGGATAAATATTATTCTTCAATTCAGGAATTAATTGCCCTTAAGGCGGAATTAGAAAATGCCCTGACAATGCTTAATCATATAGAAATGCACGAGGAGCTGGACTCGGAATATTTAAAATAGTAAAATAGGGTATATGACCTGCATAGTAGCCCTATCTCATGGAAACAAAGTATATCTTGGCGGAGACTCCGCCGCATCAGATGATAAGTCTGGACTTGTTCTACAGGTAACAGATCCAAAAGTTTTTAAAGTAGGTCAATTTGGTATAGGGTTTGTTGATAGTTTTAGAATGGGACAGATATTGCAGTATAACTGGACTCCACCAATTTATAAACCTACTGCAGGATTTAAAAACTTAGACAAGTTCATGCGTACCAAATTTGTAGAGTCTGTCAAAGAAGCTTACCAGGAAAATGGATACGGAAAATTTGGCTCAAACACCGAAGATGGGGATGAGGGTGGAATTATAATAATTGCTGTTCAAAACACAGGAAGAATATTTTCTATGGATGTAGACTATCACGTATCAGAGTTAAGTACTGATTATTATGCTGAAGGAAGCGGACAGCAAATAGCGCTAGGATCACTTGCCTCAACATCTTCTATTAAAACCCCACGTAAACGTGTCAGAATAGCGCTAGAAGCGGCATCAAAATTTATTATGAGCGTAAAACCTCCCTTTACAATAATAGAGGTATAAGGTATAATTCTTTTATGGAAGAACCTAAAGACATTAATGATCTTTATCCAGATTATAGTAGATCAATGGATGTTAGAGGAGTCCCAACCCATATATGCCCATGCGGATGTGAAGTATGGAACTTAAAAGTAATTTTTTATAACTTTGAGATAGCAAGTTATTTCTTAGACATGGAGTGTGCCGAATGCGGTACACTTGCAACGGCACCAACGCCTATTGATAGAGACGGATCAGAGTGAGAAACAGAGATAGAATAAACCAGCTTGAACTTGAATTGTATAAGCTTAGAATAGAAATAGATTTAATGCATGAAATTATGCACGGATTTGTTCAAGCACAAGAATTAAAGTCACAAAATATGGATGCTGGAAAATGGTATCCACGTAGACTGCCACCACAACAATAACTATTGACAGTAATCGCATAATTTAGTAATATTATCTTATGAAAAAGATACTTGTTATTACTATTTTGTTATTACTATTTCCAATTCAATATAGTTCAAAGGCAAGTTCTAATACTGGATCTTTAGCTATTATAGATACAGCGTTGGATACCTCTATTTTAGATATTAAAGAAAAAGTTATTCATGAAGTATGCATACTAGATGGACCATACTGTTCAAACGGTAAATCTTTTATGGAGGGGCCTAAAGCAGCCTCATTACCAGACAAAATAATAAGATCTAATGGGTTTAAACATGGAACTCAAATGACATCTGTTGCCATAAAGTCAAATAGTGATTTAAATATAGTTTTTATCAGAATAATAGGACACTATAACAATGGTTCAAGAAGACCTACTACCTCTAAAACCCTACCTAATGCACTTAAGTGGGTATTAGATAACCACAAACAATATAATATAAAAGCTGTTTCTATGTCGCAGGGCAGCCACAACTTTGGTAAAAAATATAAAAACTATTGCCCTTTTACTGTAAATAATTATTATATTCAGTACCTACTGGCTAGAGGCATACCAGTATTTTTACCAGCTGGCAATCAGTCTGATCATAGCAGAATAGATTGGCCAGCCTGCATACCAGAGGCTGTAGCAGTAGGAGGTTATGAAGATGACGGTACGGTTTCTGAATATAGTAATTATGATAAGACTCTAATAGACGTGTGGGAAAAGATAAACTACAATGTTGTTAGCCCAGGAGGGGTAGAGGAGAAGCAAAAGGGTACCTCTATTTCTACTCAAATTGCAGCAGCAAATTTTATAAAAATATTAAATAGATATCCAGAATATAATGTAAAGGATATAAATAAATTAATTTATAGCAACATGTATCAAATAACTAACTCTAAAGGGATGTTAGGAAAAGTAATAGATATGGATAAAATTATAAATGGGTAATAATATGACAGTTTTAGAAGAAATTATTAAAGAGGTTTCTGCTTCTCTTTATCAAAAATGGTACAACGCTTTACCAGAAAATGAAAAAAATTCAGAATCTTCTGAAGCAATGGCAAAAAATGCAGGTGAAACCACATTCTTTGTGATACAGCTATTTATGCAAAAGTTTAATGACGCTGCTGAAGAATTAAAGTCTATTGACTAGATAATATCAATTTAGTAGAATACACTTATGCAAACCTTTTTACCTCATAAAAACTTCGCAAAAACTGCTAAACACTTAGACAGAAAAAGATTAATCAAGCAAAGTGTTGAAAATTTACAAGTGCTAAAGTCTTTAGCTGGGCTTTATAGTTCTGGTGCATGGAAAAATCATCCTGCAGTAAAAATGTGGCGGGGGCATGAAGACTGGCTATTCTTATATAATGAGTCTATCGTTAAAGAGATCATCATGAGAGGCTATAAAAACAGCACAATGGAACAGTTCGAACAAATTTATCAAGATAACTTCATGATGCTTGAATCAGAAGCTCCTTGGTGGCTAGGAGATGAGCGTCTTCATTACTCTCACAAGGGTAGATTATATGAAAAAGACCCAGATAAGTATTATTTTTATTCAGAGTTTGCGGATTATAGACAACTAGGATATACTTGCTGCGTGTCCTGCAGCTATTATTGGCCAACTCATGTTGAGGCGTTATGATTGTAACAGATGATAATTTTGATGACATTATAGCAACACATAAGTTGATAATGATAGATTTTTGGGCCGAATGGTGTAGGCCATGTAAAATGTTTTCTCCAATCATTGAAGAAGTTTCTCAAGAAACTGGAATATGGTTGGGAAAATTGAATGTCGACAATGAACTTATTAAGTCTGTCGAACATCATGTCACAAGTATCCCTACCACCATATTGTTTAAAGACGGAAAGCCAGTAAAAAAAATTATTGGTGCCAAGCCTAAACATATTATGATGGAGGAGATTAAAGAATGGATCTAAACTTTGATGATTGGATTAAATTTGGTTATGACAAAGGCTGGATATCAGATGTTTTTTGCAATACACATGACGGACCACCTATGCTTCCAGAAGAAGAATATGAGTGGAACGAAGGCGGAGACCCCTGTTCTTTTCAAGTAAGAGTGTGGGAATTAGAATAGAATTCTCAATCGCAATAGATTGTAGAATATAAAAGGAGAAATAAAAAAGAATGAAATCATTCAAGAAAATCGCTCTAGTTTTGGTTGCAGCCATGACTACGGGTACACTTATTGCAACACCTGCAAGTGCTGCTGTAATGACTGTTGCGCTAGACGTTAACGGAACTGCGAATACAACTGCTTCCGCTCTCGCTACGCCAGCACAATTACCAGTACCTTCTGACAACACAGTAGATGCTGCTGATGCTTTGAAGTTTGTTGCAACTGTAGATACAGGAACATCCGTTACTGTAACTGCTACAAATGCAACTATCGTATCAGCATTGCATGCTGCTGCTGCACCAGTTACTGCAAGCTCAGGCTCATCAAGCCTTACAATTGCAACTGGCACAGGAACAACTGCAACGTTTTATGTATATACTAAAACGACAGCCATTGGTACTGTTGTTGTGACAAATCAGGGAACAACCCTAACATATTATGTACAAGGAACTGTCGGCAAGATTAATACTCTTGCTGTATCAGCTCCCGCAAATGGTGCCGCTGGAACAAAGCAGACCATCACAATTACAGCAACTGACGTATTCGGAAACAAGGTTTCTGGAAAGTCAATTACTGGTCGTGTATTTGGATCAGGTGGAACGCTTGAAACAACAACCGCTACAACTGGTGCAACTCTTTCAACCTTTGGAGTAGCAGAATTTAAGCTAACCCTTCCAACAACTTCAACACGTTCTCTTGTAGAGTTCTCGTTGACAACTGCTGGCGATGGAGAGTCTGCTGACGTAGCAGGTTTAACTGCTCGTACACTAGCACCATATGCAGAGATTGCAGTTCGTGATCTTGCTGCAGAACTAGCCGCTAAAGAAGCAGATCTTGCTGCAGAAAAGGCAGCACGTGCTGCTGATAAGGTTGCTGCCGATAAGGCTCTAGCAGATGCTAAGGCTGAGGCTGACGCTGCTGCGATTAAGGCTGCTGCAGAACTTGTAACTGCAAATGCTGAAGTTGCAAAGCTAAAAGCTGAAGCAGTAACTGCAAAGGCTGCTGCTGACAAGGCTCTGGCAGACGCTACTGCTGCACACGTTGCAGAATTGGCTAAGGTTAAGGCTGATAATGATTCTGCAATTGCGGATCTAAAGAAGGCATTTAATAAATTAGCAAAGAAGTGGAATAAGAAAAACCCTTCTGCAAAGGTTAATTTGATTAAGTAATATTTAGGTGTATGGGAAATTCCCATACACCTATATATAAACTTTACAATATAAAAATATGATAAATTATTCCGAAAACGAAATAAAAGATGCTTTTATAAATGCTAAAAGATCTTCTATGCCAGTATTTTTTAAAAATTTTATTTCTGAAGACAGCATACCTAATTGGGAAAATTTTTTAAATAACATATATGACTCATGTAAACAACAAACACATAAAGATTTATCGCTGTCTCCAACAGCACAAGAAGAAGAGTCACTTGTTGGGAATACATTAATAATAGATAAAGTATACTTTGCCCCTCAAAAACAGGATTTACTTCCACATTTTAAATCAATATTAAGTGATTCTTTGATCATATCTAAAATATTGTTTCCAGAAGGCGTAAAAGGTGGGATTGGATTTGCTGGACCTAAATTCTCAGTTGGTCATAGATTTGTAGGATTGCATAGAGACCCTTGGGACGCATTTACTATACAGTGCGAAGGAGAAACAAAGTGGATTATTTCTAATGACAATGGTTTTAAAGAAGAATTTTTAATGAGTAGGGGAGATTTTTTATTTTTTCCTCAAGAGTGTTATCATTCAATAGATGTTATTGGCCCAAGATGCGGTTTAATATTTAATTTTACTTCTGAATGGATTAATAATCATTAATTTCCATTTTATACAACATATGGTAAAATAGTAAGATGGAGTGGGATAATTTTGCAAGCATAAAAAAGAAATTTATTTATGATCTTACAAGTGAATTAAGAGATTTAGAATTGCCTCCAGAATGGAGCCCAAGAGACGTCTTAGGCTTTGTAATAAGAAAGATAGAAGATAAGGGTAAAAAAATATGAGTTGGAACAAAAAGTTAAAAAGATGGTTTGGTTTCCCAGAAGCAGTAGATAGCCTCAGCTTTTTTGAAGAGATTGATTTAGAAAAAGAAGACATCAAGATGGCACCAGCCAAGAAGAAGGCACCAGCCAAGAAGAAGGCACCAGCCAAGAAGAAGGCACCAGCCAAGAAGAAGTCTGGCGGAGGATCAAAGCCTCATCAAATTAAGTAATATATGGAAATACTAGATTTATGTGAAATTCCTGATTGTAGTAGAAAAGCAGAAAGAATTACCTCTACAGAAACTAAGATAATTCAAGTATGTAGAGACTGTTATAGTAAAATATACAAGAAATGATATAATTGATTGATAAGCGGACTTCTAGACCCGCTTAAATAAAACCTATAGGAGAAATAAAATGTCAGAAGGACAAAATTTAGACGGCTTTAATAACACTAAGCCAGCAGGAACAACCCCATGGGGAAATAATCCTCAGTATGCACAAGACCCAAAGGGAGCTTTCCCGTCAACAGATAAGTCAACACAAGATGGTGCTGGACTTGGACAGGGCGGAAAGTAACAATGTGCATTGAATGTGGTTGCCAAATGGTTGGCAGCGAAACTGGAATTAAAGATGTTAATGTCCAGGATGTATCCAATCAAGGGAATAACTAATGTGTAAAGAATGTGGTTGCGAAAGCGTAGAAGAAACTCAAAGAGAGTCTGCCGCTGATCGTAATGTTGTAACATCACAATCAGTAAAGGGTAACTAGTGTCAGAGAATACAGTTACTTCTGGAGATGCTACTAAAAAACATCCAGCTCAAGGTAAATTTAGGTCTGGAATTAAAGATAAGAAACATACAATGAGAATAGATGTTAATAAGCATGGGATTCGTAGAGAAACAAATATGCAACCAAAAAGGACTGGTAGGAAAAAAGTATAATGTCATCTGGTAAATATAAGAGACATGAGTCTTTTAATTCTACAGTTATTAAAGATGGTAAAATTGTTAGGCTTAGAAAAGACGGGACAGTAAAAGCTATCCTTGATGAGTATAAGCCTAAACATAAAAATGTGTCAGGTAAACAATAGTTCAGACGAACTAACAGTTGATATAATTAAGTCTATTGATGATCAAGTAGACGCTTTAGAGGATTTGGGCCTATAAAATTAGAAACTTAATCAATGGAGAATCTGTAGAGGATTTTGACAACTCAATAGATCTTACAGTTCATACCAGGGCCCCAGAAAAATGGCTTTTAATAGATTTGGAAACTGGACAAATGTATAGAGGATTAAACAGTCCAAATGAGTGGGGTAAGTGGAAAAGGTTAAAAAATAATTTTAAAAATCTATTGACAGGTCATAATGTAGACAGTACAATATATTAATGAAAAAAATTATCTGCAAAATACTTAGCCACAAGTATATTAATATAGGTTCGTGCCCTTATACTGGAAAAAATTATATTGGTTGCGAAAGATGTGAAAAGGTTATTGAAAAGTAACAATGTCTTTTAGTTCAGAAAAAATAGTAATTGTTGGCGGAGGTTCAGCTGGCTGGATGACTGCTGCCACTCTTATAAAAAGTTTTCCTAAAAAGAAAATATTTGTTATAGAAAGCGAAAATATACCTACAGTTGGGGTAGGAGAATCAACGCTATTAGAATTTAATGAATGGTTAAGATATTTAGATTTAGATATCAAAAGCTTAATGGTAGGGTGTGATGCTTCGTTTAAATTGGGAATATCGTTTGATAACTTTGCGGAATTAAACGGATCAACACGTAGATATATATTTGGTAATGCTGATTTAAATCAAACACGTAATGGATTTGAAGATTGGTATATTTTAAAATTTAAAAATCCAGAACTTCCATTTACAGATTTTACAGATTATTATTATAAACATTCTTATGCGGTAAAAACAAATAGAATTCCATTAGAAAAAAATGATTACTTAGAACCTTTTGTTTTTGAAAGAGACACAGCTTTTCAAATAAATGCTATAAAGTTTGCTAATTGGCTAAGGGATAATTATTGTATTCCAAAGGGAGTTACTAGAATAGTTGCAGACGTAATTAAAGTAAATAAAAATGAAGATTGTGTAGAAAGTTTATCTTTATCAAACCGAGATAGTGTTTTTGCTGATCTTTTTGTAGATTGCACTGGCTTTAAATCTTTAATATTGGGTAAAGAAATGAACTCAGACTTTGTAGACACTAGCAGCTATCTTCCTAACAATAAAGCTTGGTTTGGTCCATATGATTATTTAGATAAAAACAAAGAACTAGGATTGGTTACTAAGTGTACGGGATTAAGCAACGGATGGGTTTGGCAAACACCGCTATGGTCAAGAGTTGGCTGTGGATATGTGTATTCAGATAAATATATTAGTGATGATGAGGCTTTAGAAGAATTTAAAATGTTTTTAGATTCTGAAAATATGGATGTTGTTAACAAAAATAGATCTAAAAACATGGATTTCAAAAATATCCAGATAAAAAATGGATATTATAAAACTCCATGGATAAAAAATGTTGTGGCTATAGGATTGTCTCATGGATTTTTAGAGCCAATGGAAAGTACAGGGCTTATGTTTATTCATGTGGCTGCTATGTACCTAGTTAATTGTTTATCTAGAGAGAAATATACAACCTGGGATTGTGATAGATTTAATTACTACATAACTGAAGTTTATAAGTCTGCTTTTTCTTTTGTGTCAGCCCACTATGCATTGTCATTAAGAGATGACACTAGATACTGGAAAGATCTTACATCACAAAATTATAGCTATGAAATGCACGATAGTATTAAAAATTCTTATGGGTCTTCTATTAGTCAAGTATACGTTGGTTGGGGACACCTAGAAAAAAACGCTTTGGGCTTCGAACATGCAAGAAGAACTTTTAATAAAAATATTATGGACATAGAGCCATTTGAAAAAATGAGAAGATATAAAATATCCAAAGCAAATGAGTTTATTGATCAGTGCCCTACTCACTACGAATATCTGAGAGACAGCGTGTATAATGAAAATTAGTGATATGTCAATAGTTTTATATTCTATGAAAAAAAGTTCATATTGGAATAAAGAAAATACTATAGAATTTTTTGCTTTTATGACTAAAATAGCTATAATATTTCCTGGTCTTTTATTTGGCATGCAATGGTGGTGGCTATATTTATTTGCTATGCTATCTAGTTTAGCTCTTATATGGACCTCTACACTAAAAACCCTTCCAACTATCATCATTTTTAATATAATATGGATAGGTTTATCCGTAATTGCTGTTCTTAAGCACTTTTTGGTATAATAGTAATGTCTATAAAGGAGAGTGTCATGGAGAGAAAATACTTAGATGAAAATGTTTGGGTCATAGAAGACTTTATCTCAGATAGCGAGTGCGAAACTATACTCGCATGCCTAAAAGATAAAACCGAAAGGGAAATGAATGATGGCGGTTGGACTATGAGATCACATGCAAGAGGGGCAAAAGCAAATATGTGGAACAGGTGGCTAAATGCTAATAACTCAACATATGATGACAATGAATCACAGGCTGTAAGACTTCTTAGTGATACAATAATGCCTAAAATTGAAGAAGAATTTAAAGATTATGGAGTTTATAAAAAAACTTATACATTTACTAGATACGATATTCCTGCAGTAGATGAAAATGGAGTTATTATTAATCCATACAATAGCAATTTAACTTTAGAATGGCATTTTGAAGGCGCTCCGCATTGGTCCCCCAAAGAACAGAAAGATATAATGTCAACGGGACTTGTTTTAGTTTTAAATGATGATTACGAGGGTGGAGATTTAGTATTTAAGTATAATAATATTAGAATAAAGTCTAAAAAAGGAATGCTTATTAATGTTCCAGTTGAAAAAGAATACACTCATGGACTAGAAGATCTTACTTCTGGAAGCAGGTTTATTCTTTACGGCCATGTTTGGAAAAAAGTAGAGCTAGCTCCTTTTTCGGAGGATTGTTAATGTTTAGAATAAAAAATGATTATGAAATGAGTAAATCTGCAAAAAATTGTTGTGCTATCGCACACTGTGAATATTCAGCTACTCACACTTATGATAATATATACAATCAGGTGCCATTGTGCGACAAGCACTTTGAAAAATTAAAATCAATGCAATATGGAGAATAAAATGATAACAAAAATGGAAACAAGTTACCCAGTAAGTCAGCTAAATGGAATCTGTTTAGGTGGTGGCGGAACTGGAATATGGGAATATAAAAACTTTTTATCAGAAGAAGAATGTAGAGAACTAATAAAGTTTTTTGATTCATTCTATGATGAGTGGAGACAAATTTGTTTTTATGGATCTTACGGGATGCATGTAATCGCACCATTTGACAATCCTAATGGTCACGGAACATCAATAACTCCAGAATATTTACAAAACTTGCGTCAGAGAATGATACAGTACGTATCTGATGCTGCTGGAAGGCCTATGAAAATTAACAGCATGCATGCACAAAAATGGGAGAAAGGCGCATACGCAAACGATCATTCAGATAGCTCAGACTTAGAAGGAAATGATATGGGGTGGAGCGATAACAAACAGTTTGCTGGAATCTATTTGAATGCCCAACCAGATTATTCTGGAGGTGTTTTAAAGTTTAGAGATCATAATATAGATGTTTCTCCAGAAACTGGAACGTTTATATCTTTTCCTGGAGGAATGGAAAACATACATTCTGTCACTGAGGTTGAGTCTGGCACAAGATATACTATTGTGATATTTTGGGATTATGCTGATGCTTGGTATTCAGAAGCAGAATTAACCGAAATGGAAAGACTTATAATGAAAGAAAGAATTCATCAGTATAGATTGAAAGAGAGATGGAAGCTAGGAGAAGCTCACCCTATATTGGATGACCCTTATGCTGGGTTAGACAATCCAGATCTTTTACCACCTGGATTTAAAGATACGCTGACTCCAGGTCAAATGAAATCTAATGCAAGAAGAAATCAAGAAAATGCAATAAAAGAGAATCGGGTTCCAGAGGGAGTTATTGTAGATATGGACCTAAATAAATATAATGAGGAGCTCTAAATGGTTCAATTAGATTCTATAGATAAACAAATTCTAGGTGGAAATAGTATTACAAAATACAATAATTTCATTAGTTTAGAGGAATGTAATGAATTAATTAACTTTTTTAACGCCGCATACTCAGACTGGAATCAAATTTGTTTTTATGAGTCATATGGAATGCATATAAAAGAACCTTTAAAAGTAAATCATAAAACAAAAATATCAGAACAGTATCTAGAAGAACTTAGACAAAAGATGATACAGTACGTATCTGATGCTGCTGGAAGGCCTATGAAAATTAACAGCATGCATGCACAAAAATGGGAAGTCGGAGCTTTTGCAAGGGATCATTCCGATAATTCAGATTTAGAAGGCAATGACTCTGGATGGAGAGATAATAAATGGTTTAGCGGACTTTACCTTAATGAAAACTACAGTGGAGGAATATTAACATTTAGAGATCATGATATTAGCCTAAAGCTTGAAAGCGGAACATTTTTAGCTTTTCCAGGAGGAGTAGAAAATATACATGGAGTCACAGAAGTAACCGAAGGAACAAGATATACAATATGTGTTTTTTGGGACTATGCAGATTCATGGTACAACGAAGAAGAACTTCAAGAAATGGAATCACTAATATTTAAAGAAAGAATTCTTCAAGATAAATTAAAGTCTAAATGGAAAGATAAAATATTAGAGCCATTTGAAAATGATGCAGAAGGAACTAGAAAATTTTTAGGTTCAGATCCATATGAAATGACTGATGATGTTGATTTGAGCAACGTTCAGCTTAAATCTAATGCAAGAAGAAATCAAGAAAATGCAATAAAAGAAGGAACTGTGCCAGAGGGCATAGTTGTTGATCTTATTATAAAGGAGTAAATAATGGAAGAGCAAGAAAACTATGATTTGTTAATTGAATCAGAAGTTATAGATTCAATTAGAAAAAAAGTAAGTCTTAGCACAATTCCAATTTCTGGATCCACAGTTAATTCTTCAGATTATGGATTCAGAGTTTTTGTTGATGGAAAGTTCTGTGCCAGAGTAACATATGTAATGCTAGAAGACAACAAGTATGATGTAAATTTAAGATACGATAACAATACTATAGAAAAAAGAATAATGGACTTCGATCAAATATTGTCATGGTTTAAAGATCCTTCGTCTGAATATTTTTCAAAAACAGTTAAGCCAATTTTATCTACTAGCGCTATTGATGACTGGAATCCAGAAAAGGATGCATAGAGAGTATCTAGATAACAATATTTGGGTTATAAAAAATTTCTTAAGTAAAGAAGAAATAGATACAATCATGTCGGAATCAATAAAAAATAATGGACTTTCTTTTGATGAGGGCGGTTGGATATTTAAAGATGAATCAATTACTCGAAAAACTAATAGTATTCAGATAAAAGTTTTAAGAGAAGAGAGTCCAAGACGCCTACTTGAAAAAGAAAATGGAATATTTGATAGAATACAAAAAGAATTTTTAGAATATGGTAATTATAAAAAAAATTATACTTTACAAAAAATAGTTCCTTGCCAATCAGATTTGGGGCTTTCTTTTCATGCAGAGCAAAGTAACGGTAATAACAAATCAATGACTGCGGGTATTATAATTTATTTAAATGATAATTTTGGCGGTGGTGAGCTGGTATTTAAAAATAAAAATATAACAGTTTTACCAGAATCTGGTATGCTAATTTGTATTCCTCCAACAGTCGAGTACGAGCATGCAGTAAAAAATGTAACTTATGGAGAAAGACACACATTATACGGACATGTTTGGGAAAATGTCGATAACGCTCCATCTAATGTTCCAGAGGACTATAGGGTAAAATAAAATGGAAGTAATTAAAATAGATGATAATGTTTATTACTATAAGTCGATTATAAAAGAATCTGAATTAGTTATGAACATTATAGAAGATTCAGAATACGATGATGAGTTAAAAAAAATAATAAGCGAGTGGAAACTTTGGCCTCATCCAGATCACCATAGGGGATTACAAAAAACATTTAACAATGAGAAATCATTAGAAGATCAATTTAAAGATTTAAATGTATCTAAGGAAGCTCAAGACAAAATACTTTATATTATAAATTCTATGAGTGATGCATTTGACAAAGCTATAGAGCACTATAAGAATGAAAAAAACATTAAAGAAGAAGTGTTTAGGTATCATGATTACAGGATATCTTTATATAGACCTGGAGGCTTTTTAGATGTACACTATGATCATCCAGAAACTGAAAAACCTCAAAGACAAGAATCTGGTAATCCTAATATAAAATACACCGTATTATTATATATGGGTAGGGAATGCAGGGGCGGAGAGATCTCCTGGGTTAAGTTTAAAGATGACAACGATAATAGAAGGCAATACGCACAATACCCAGTATCTCATGAAAAAAATAAAGATGTAATAGATTTTTTTATTAAACCAGAAACTGGAAGTATAGTAATTTTCCCATCTGGTTATCCATACATGCATGCAGCCCATATAGTGCTATCTGGAACAAAATATTTAGTCTCCGAATTTTGGAGAAAATCAAATCAGGATTTACCCCTAGATTGGTATTAGTTTATAGGCTATAGACAATATCAGGTTTATTTAGTATAATATTACTATATAGAAAGGCGGAATTATGTGCGTTGCCTGTGTGGCTACCCTGACAGCGGTTTCCTTCCTGTCTCCTACTGTTCCAGCAGAAATACAACCTGTAGAGAAAAACATAAATATATCAAGGCCATGTCCAAAATCAAAATTAAATCAGATTAAAGATAATTTAATATGTACTAAAAATGGTAAAAAATACAGATGGACGCCAGTAAATAATATTGAGCCAATTAAATCACAAGTTGATTTAGTTTATTCTGATAAGGTTGCAGATAAATCGGAATGTCAGCTTAAAGAAGCTAGAGTAATAAAAACTCAACCTAGTAGTGTTGGATTTCCATTAACTAAAACAGATGAAAACAATACAGTTTTAAAAAATCTTGGTACAATTAATATGATTTATATACCTATTGATTTTCCAGATTTTAAAGGAAATCAGGATTTTTTAGACAAATTACAATATCATATTGATAAAATAAACAATTGGTATAGTTTTTTTTCTAACAATAAATTAAAAGTAAGTTATCAAACTTCAAATAAGTGGTTTACTGCTAGTCAAAAATCTGAATACTATAACACTGGAAAACTTGGGCCAAATATGGATAATCCTTATGCTTCACAGTGGGATAGCTTTGCACAAGATTTTATAAATTCCACTGGAAATCACTATGATTTTACCAATGTAGATGTTGTTTTATTTTATTTTCCACCAGGATCAACTGATAATATAAAGTCTGACATATTGGGAAGGCACAATATTGAATTTAATACCCCACAAGGAAAGAAAAAGTTTATGTATTCTGGTGGCGGGAAAGAGCCGTACGGTATTGAAAAGAATTTAAAAAATCCTTATTCTAGAATATGGGGATTTTGGCTTCACGAAATATTACACTCACACGGATTAGCTGTTCATGCCCCTGGAAATGGGTGGCAAATAGGGGTTGGAACTAATCAACAAGGAGACTCGCTTTCAATTTCAACTTCCTGGGAATTATTTCTGCTTGATTGGCTAAATGATAATCAAATATATTGCCTCCCAGTAGAAAAAATTAAATCTAATATAGTTGAGATGACACCCCTTGAAGTTTCTGGAGATAAAAATAAAATAGTAGCAATACCATTAGATAAATATAGGTCTATAGTACTTGATTCGAGAAGACCTATTGGTTTTTCTTCTGATTGGGATAAAGGCTCTTCAGGAATTCTTGCCAGCATAGTAGACACAAGACTAGACAATGATAGAAGCTGTGAAAGTAGTTGCACAAGAGGTCCAATTGACAATGGAAACGATAGAAACTATTCAAAATGGTCTTATTATTTAATTCCAGATAACCCACAGATATATGAAAACGTATTTCATCAACATTCTTACAGAAATTATTTCCTAAAAAAGGGGATGACATTGTCGTTTGAAAATGTTATAATTAAAGTACTTGAATCGGATAAAACCGATACTGTTTTGATAGAAAGAAAATCATGAGTAAGTGGATGTGGTATGATTTTTTTGGCAGGGAGTGGCAAGGATTTTGCGCTTGTTGTAAAGAAGAATTATTTGCACCTACAAAATCTGAATATATAGCTAATAGGCTATATCATACAAGAAATATATGCCTTGGAGGGTATTAATGGAAACAAGAAAAAAGAGTTTATTGAAAACAATTAGCTGGCCATTTGTTCACTTTACATTTGTTTCAGGAATTATTTTTGGAGCAAGTCATTTGATTTATGGTGAAGCAGAATGGGAATATGTAGGACTATATGCACTTTCTTATTTAGCTTTAGAAATGACATTCTTTTATATTCATGAAAGATTGTGGGCTAAGTTCGGAAACGAAATTAAGTAGTGCTTGATAACAGTATAAAAAAACATAAATCTAAACCACCATTAAGGTGGGTTGCAAATATGTTTGGAAATATTGGAAGCGGTGCTCTCTTAAAAGCCTCTTTTCTAGACGAAGATGCTAACTGGAACCGAAGATATGACTTCTACATAAAAGTTTATGACATATTCATGCCATTGTGGTATAAATATGGGACTTATTATGAATTGGATATTGATATGTCTGGAAAATCCTGGGACGATTACGATGAGAACGGAGTTCCCTATTGGGAAAAGCTGGCTGTAGTTGATCCAGATTATAATCCATGGGACTTCGAAGACGAAGAGACGGGCGATGCCTTCAGGGTGCTCAGATGACCTGGAAGTGCCCTTGTAACGGCTGTGCAAAGGCGGTAAAGCAAGAAAGATCCCGTATAACCGAAGCCATAGAAGAAATAGACATAAACAGCACATCTCAGCTTAATGCATTAGGAATGAAATTAATTATATTAGACATAATTAATCCGCCGAAAAGTGAAGCGAAAAAGTAGAGATGAATTTTCAATCTGAATCTAAACGCTCAGGAGATGAATTTGAGGACTTAGTCCTAAATGATCTAAAAGAGCGTGGATTTGGTTTAATTAAAAAAAATGTTTATATAGAGCAGGCTGGATGTGAGGTAGATTTCGTCGCATATGGCCCTCAGTGGCCCTTAGAATACGTTGAGGCAAAAGGTGGTAGGGCGGAGGATGGGAAGCGTCCAGGAGCCCAAAGAACGGATAATGTTAAGAAGGCGGTAGCCAATGGAGCCCTGATTAAAGCAGTACGCCCAGAAACCTACTTTGTAGTATATTTCTCGGCAAAGCCAATAACAGGATCTTCATCTGATAAAATGATACACACAGCACTTTGCCATAAAATTATAGATGAAGTAAGATATATTACTGATAGAGAGCTAATTGATACACAATTAGATTTATTTAAACTCGAAAGTGAAGGCGAAAAGTAGAGATGAAAAAAGCAGGATTATTAGCCATAGCTGCCTTTACGGCAGCATTTGGCGCATATGCTGCAGTTAAAAGTTTGGCGGAGGCAATTGAAGATTTTGATTGGGATGAAGAAGAGGATCTAAGTAATATATGAAATATAATATACTTGATGAAAAAATAGTTTATTTTGAAGATGTCGTTAATAACTTTAAATATGTGTCAGATTTTCTTTTAAATAAAAAATCAGATTATATGTCTGATTGGGCTATTTGGAGTAAGTGGCAGGGTGATATCTTGCACGATTACGGTATAAAGAAAAATGTCTGGGGTGGGAAAAGAGATATTGTGTCATCGGCAACTATATCGAACGATGGTTTAGAAGATTTTGACGTTGTTGGAGAATTTAAAGAAGATATAAAGGCATGTGCTAATAAGTATAAGGATTTGTATAGTATTAAGTTGCCTTATAATGATAAACCAGAATATGTAATAACTTCATATAGAAATAACTCTGAATGGCACGATCTGAGTGGTCACATAGATATAGAAGGAGAATACGAAGAGTACTCACTAGTTTACTATTTTAATGATGATTATTATGGCGGGAAAATAGAATTCCCTAGTTTTAATATATCTTTTAAGCCTAAAGCTAATAGTCTTCTTATATTTCCATCTTATGACCCTTATTTTCATGTGGCACAAAAATCTTATGAGGATACAAACCATAAAGTTTATATGGCTCAATTTTGGAGTACAGGTCCTGGTGCGGGATATACGCCATATGCTGAAAAAGAAAAAGATAAAATTCTAGAATATGATTTATTAATAGACACTAGTAAATGGGGAGATTCTGAATAATTTATGAAATGGGCTGTAGGTATATTATTATTCATATTTGCCTTACTTAATTATTTTGCATGGCTACAGGGTAGGGCATATTGAGCCACAAATATCTTGATTTCATCAGAGAGCAAAATAAGGCTATAGCCTCTAAATGCCATATCTGTAAAAAGCAGTCGACTGGAATAAATGCATATAAGCATGAGATCAAATTTGTCTGCGAGGATCATTTGAGGCGGGAACCCAGAGTAATCCTTGACACAAGTATGCCTAATATACTACACTACACCTATCCAGATGGGAAGGATGTTCCAGAACATATGATGAATCCAAATATAGGAGGATTTCGTGGCACTAGCAAGAAAGACAACCAGGAATAAACCTAAGCAAAGGCTATGGGAGTATCAGATGGTTAAAAAGGCGGAGAAGGAAAAAAGGGAGCGGGACGAACAAAGATACAATGATCTATGTGGTCCAGTAACCATAACAAAGATAAATAGTACAATAGACTAATGTCTATATCATCTATTATATGCAAATGTGATAAATCACCCTTGTTTCCAAGATGTAATAAAAATCCTGATCATTGCCCAAAAGTAGCCAAGGAGGAAGAAAATGAAGAAATTCATGGTAGCTGATTTGGTAAAGGATCTCAAACAAGATCAGATCAACAGCCTTTTGCGTGATTATAATATTACTAGGTCAGACGCTGAATATATTGTCGACAATTACAGAGATACAAATATTCAGGATTTAATAGCTAAAGCTATGGATGAATATGGACTAAATATGAGAAATGCTGAAGAGTTTGTAAAAAACTACCCTAATGAGTCTGCTTGGGCGGATGTTGAAGAAGTTGCTGAATCTTTAGGGGTAGATATAACAGATGTTGAAGATGATGATGTAGAAAACTATATGTCAATGGGCGGGAATAAAGGAGAACTACCTTCTTCAGTATCAAAAGAACCAATAAGGTGGATTTACGACAATATATTAAAGGCATATATAATATATATGGTTCTAGAAACCTCTAAAGGACCTACAGATATTATGTATAAACTTTCTCCAGAAATGATGAAAGATTGGAAAGATTCAGATTCTTTTGGAGAATATTATAATACGTTTATTAAGGGAAATGAAGATATAGAAGATCAAGACTATTCTTGTGGATGTAGTCCAAATCCTTGTGAACAAGGACAAATTGACCAATTTAACACAAAGTACGAATCCATATCCTGATATCCCCCTCCCCTTTTTCTCCTCTCTAATGGCCTTGTAAGGCCATTTAAAGTGGAGTATTGTGGAGTAAAGTGGAGAATTATGCTATTAATTTATGTCTAATTACTATTAATATAATAACAATATGTTATATGAGTAATGGCGCCTGAATAAAAGATATCATAATCGTAATATATTGTCAATACCCCGCATATTGGCCAATATTTGTCAATAGATTTTCCAGGAAATTTTTATATATGATCGTAATAGACAATTTTGGCCCATATTTTTTGCATAAAAATAGATCTAATTCTGTCTAATTCTTATAACAT
>Ga0129333_10000202_pt1 | contig 42534 bp, 73 predicted proteins | sample CPB6_08_DNA_FD_94474 | JGI IMG/M metagenome (GOLD analysis project Ga0129333, IMG submission 94474) | Freshwater to marine salinity gradient microbial communities from Chesapeake Bay, USA - CPBay_Sum_0.6_0.8_DNA | ecosystem: Environmental > Aquatic > Marine > Coastal | place: USA: Chesapeake... | reverse complement strand
GGGTATGGAGGCTCATCTTTTAGATAATAGGCAGACTCCACGGAGTCATACAACGTGAAAGATACAGGTGATGAACCTCGTTTTAGACTAAGCTGAACTTTCTTCACGTTTTCCTCGACATTGTAAGTATTCTACAAGGAAACTCGAATCTCGCTAGCCATCAATAATTCGTATTTCTTCTTGAGGACCTTTCCAATACCAGGATTCACCTTCAGAGCCTCGGGAACGATGGCCATTCGAATGAGGTTTCGCATGTACTTGGGATCGCTGTTGGACTCGTCCTCGATCCAGGTCAGACCTCTCCGGCTCGCCCACCCGCGGATCTCTTCCTTCGGTGTGATGAGAAAGGGACGGATCACGTTTCCACGGGAATAAGGGATCAACTTCGATTCTCCGTGAAGGGAGGTGAAGATCCACGTCTCGATAGCGTCACCCAGGTGGTGTCCCGTCACCACAGGACCTCCCAGGGAGTCCAGGAATGCGTACCGTTCATTCCTCCAAAACTCCTCGGGAGAAAGGTCCCTCGATTTCTCGGAATTAATCCGTCCGATCCTGAGAGGTACGCTGCGCTCCTCCGCGAACTTTCGAACAAATGCCTCAGCACGTTCGGAGTTGATCGTTCCGTGGTGGAAGAACGCGAGTTGCACGTCACGTTTTCCGTTCAAAAGAAAATCGGAGATCACCACGGAATCGATACCACCTGAGAAGGCGACTGTACACTTCCGTGGAAGATCCCCGATAAACTTCAGCATGACTTCCTCTTACAAAATGGTGGAACCACTCGGACTTGAACCGAGAGCCGGCTGATTATGAGTCAGATGCTCTAACCTATTGAGCTATGGTTCCGTTGAATATCAGTACCGCCCGTGGGAGTTGAACCCACATGCCTTTCGGCGCCGGGATTTGAATCCGGAGTGTATGCCAGTTCCACCAGAGCGGCCTTGATGATATTAACTTACCCTATACTGAGCTAACTTTACAACAACTTTAAGTTACGAGTTATCTCATCGATCTTTCGCGATTCGTCGGGTCCAATTGCCACGCAAAGCGTCTCTGCATAGCCTTCTTCTCCAAACATTTTTCCTTCCACGGGGTAGCATTGAAGTCCTGCAAGTTCGGCTTTAAAAGTAAGACTTTTAAGAGTTGTCTCAGAACCTACGCCGAGGACCACCCTGATAGAGCCGCTATTAATCCAGTCAGTCTCTTCTGGTGTGAGACGAACCGATAGGGTATCTCCCCGTTCAGATTCATCATTAACCAGAAAAAACTCTGTAGAAGCCTTTGCAACCAGTGATGCAACCTGGGATTTTTTCATTTTCAGATCTTGACGCACAAGGATGACTTGCTTCAGATCGCTGGACATACTGACCTCCTAACTTCTACATCTACATTAATTTAAGATACTTTTGACAAAGTGGTAAAATTTTCTTGATTGAATGTTTGTTGAATCAAATTTTCTACCTTTCATAAGTAATCATAAGATCGGAGATCGTCACCATGAAAGATAACAAGAAGTTTGCATTAGTTCTTTCTGGGGGAGGCGTAAAAGGAGCCTGGGAGGCTGGGTTCCTAAAGTACATAGCAGAGAGATGGGGGCATAAATTTGAAACAGTTTCGGGAGCTTCTATTGGGGCTCTCAATGGTCTAGTTTATTGTGCTGCAGCTCACGATGAAAAGAAGCTGCCTGATGCAATTGTGGATCCGTGGAACAAAATAAGTTTTGGACAGGTCGCAAAGGTTCCATGGAGTGACATATTCCATCTAAGATTCTATTCAGTACTCGATAATTCTCCGCTGCTAGAATTTGTGAATAAAAATCTTAATCTGGAACAATATAGGAAAAATATAGACGAGGGTGTTGTCACAGCAAACGTCCTCGCGACGACTGAACTTACCACGAAGCGGCTTCACATGTGGGTCGACTCGAAGGACAACAAAACGTACGATTCTCCTGCGTGGATTACAAAGAAGCAGGAATTAAGTGGAGAACACGCCGTGGCTTCAGGAGCTGTACCAATTGCCTTTAGATCGCAACAGCTGGATGACGGCGGATGGCACGTCGACGGCGGTTTGTGTGAAAATACGCCCATAGCCCCCATTCTCATGTCTTTTTATGAAGACAGATCGTCAAATCCAGACACGTCAAGTGATCCTCGAGTAAAAATTCTGGTGCTTACCCTGCCCGAACCAGACGTGAAACAGGAGTGGACGAGCGAGCCTACAATGCTCACGCAGACGTCACGCATGTTTGAAGCTCTTACTGTCAATCAAATCATGCAAGATGTCGCGAAGGCAAAGGCAATCAACGACTTCCTCGACACCCTTGGCACAGAATCATATGGAAAGTACAGAAAGCTAGACCTTCTTGTGGTAAGGCCCTCGACTTCTCTAGATGCACTAGCTGGTAGCGTACAGAAAGAAATTGCGTGGGGACTGTTCCCAACTAACTGGATATCTTCGCTTTCTTTTCTTTTGATATTTCAACCTTATGTACAGGTCTTACTTAAGGCGGGATACGATGAGGCTGAGAAGATGCACGATCAACTGGAGGAGTTCTTCAACTCCTGACGAACCTCCATCAGGATCTTTCCGAGGAGATTCTGTCCGGAACCTCTACACACGCCCCACACACGATCATTCCAATTGTTGTTATGCACCAATTCGGCATCGCCTGTCTTCAAGAGCAGGTCAGCCAGGAACGGTGATTCAAACTTCTTTTGGATGAAGTCCCGCATCAACCCCTCCTTCACCAAATCCCAATCAGGGCGCATCTCCACACCTCTCCCAAGCTTTTTGGCGATGGCAGGATCCTTGGCTTTTCGAATCAGCTCTCGAGATTCCTCATTGAGGGTCTTGTGAGCCTGATAGGCATGTTCCACTGTGGGATAACTCTTCCCGTCTATCCATATGGTTGAAGGATGGAAATTGGACAGAAAAGCGTACCCTGATGCCAATGTGAAGGAATCGATTATTTTTCTATCGGTCATCTGGAGGCCCAAGTGGGCATCGAATCCCACTCCTCCCGGAGGCGTTCCCTCAAACTGCTGGGCCTGGTGGGTCACTTCTTGATCGTCGTTGTCGGAACAACAACCGGAGCCGCGGGAGTGTTGACAGTTTCAGCCGGGGCTGCAGTTGGAGCAGTAAGCGGAGCAACGGCAGGCGCGCCATCAGCCTCGCAGCAAGCGGGAGCGACAACACCTGCGTCGACTGCTTCTACGACTGCTGCATCAACAACCTGAACTTCAACCTTCTTCTCGCATCCAACAAGAGCAAAAGCTGCAACGAGTAAGAATAAACCTGTAAATGACTTCATAATCTTTTTTCTCCTATGCGGCAAAGATAGTTAAATTTCTGTCCGCGAATCTTATTTATAACAGTACGCAGCAAGTGTATACAAAATAACTTCAGTGTAATTAAAGACGAAAGAAAAGAAAAATGTCTAGAGATTCTCAAAGATATAGGAAAACCTACTCGTATTATAGAGTTCAACCAAAAACTGAACTGCTAGAGGTTATAGTTGACGAAACACTAGACTGGAAGAAGTCTGTAAGAGCTGCTTCGACCACCAGCGTCGCCCTCGCGGGTTCGACTCCACTTGTTATAGACGACGTGACGCTCTCAGACGAAGATAGAGTCCTCCTAAAAGATCAAAGCTCTGGGAGCGAAAATGGAATTTACTTCTATGAAGTGACGGAGAACAGCTATGTTCTTACTAGAGCATCTGATGCAAGATCAGGAACAATAAGCTGCGGTGCAACTACGTACGTCGAAGAAGGCAGCACTAATTCAGGAAAAATTTACATAATGTCGACCACGGGAGAAATATCTGTGGACGTCACTGCAATGTCTTGGACGCAATTTTCTGGCGCAGGCGGCGGCGTGGGCGGAAGCGGAACTTCAGGATTTGTCTCTAAATTTACTGCTGCAGGCACGATTGGCAACAGCATCGTGAGCGACGACGGGTCTAATGTTGGAATAGGTACTAATTCAGCAACAGGACGCCTTTATGTTTCAGGGTCTTCGACTGCATCTCAACCTACCGCTGTAATAAAGGGAGGAGTTATTTCTCCTACGGGTAATGTTGGTCTACTTGATGTTCAGAATTCTTCAGGAACATCAATTCTCTTCGTGTCGGGCACCCGCGCGACGATCGGAGGGCGTGTAGGTATAGGTACAAATAGGCCAAGTGCCCTGTTTCATGTATCGGGAACATATGCAGGATCTTCATTTGGAATTAAGGTAGGAGAACCAAACGTCTTTGGGGTTGCAACCAGCACATACACGTCTCTGCAGCACACTTTTTATGGAGGCGACGGAACTACACAGCGCCTAATAATCGACAGTAACGGCAACATTCTTGCTGGCGGGAACCTCGGGTTTGTTGCAAATACAGCAAGATTTCTAGTCTCAGGATCCTCAACAGCAACAGATCAGGGAATAGTCTATAAATCAGGCGTCTCTTCACCTACGGGCGCGCTTCTTGACATCAAAGACTATCAAGGAAACTCAATAATATTCGTAAGTGGTAGTGGTCTAAGTGGTTCTCTTACGAAGCTAACTGATGGTTCATCATATCTTGTAGCAGGCAGTAACGTCACGATCACGACAGGTTCAAATGGTTCAGTGACAATTTCGTCTACTGCTTCGGGCGGCGGGTCATCTCCTGAATACTGGTCTTCACCATCATCTGCTTTTGTCTATGCGACAGGAAGTGTTGGAATTGGATCGACTTCTCACGATTCTTCTTACAAACTCAACGTATACCAAACGACAAACTTCGCTGATCTAAGAGTAAAATTTGAGCAAGCGGGAGCAGACTACGGGTCCAAGGTTTACTTGGTGGGAGGAAATACCGAAGCCCCAGGCGGTGCGTCCACCAATGAATTGTCAAGCCTCTATAGAGACGAGCTTGATGACCTGCAATCGATGTGGAGAATCTGGGGTGGTCTGGTGGCGAGCAATATGGCGTTCGACACGGGCGGCGTCGAAGCCATGAGAATTAATGCTTCACAAAACGTAGGAATCGGCACAACGGCCGTGAGGAGCAAGCTGCATGTTTTCGGAAATGGTCAGACTACTGCAGCCATAACGGATGCGGGTGACAGGGGAAGCTTCATTCGAATAAGTCACAACGATAACACGCAGGGTTCGGGCGGTGGCATCCTTTTCACCAACTATCAGGGAGACAACGCAAATTCTGTTGGCTTCGCCGCTATAAAAGGATTGCTCTACGATGGCTCAGGGAATACAACAGGTGACCTGGCTGTCTCTACTCGATCGAGCACGTCAAGTACATCACTTACAGAGAGACTGCGCATTACTCGTGATGGAAAAATAGGTATCGGAAACACATCGCCTGGAGCTGCACTCGATGTGAGTAAAAGCAACGGAATTCCGGACATCAGGCTCTCACACGCAGGAACTGCATACATGAACTTGTACGGCGGCAACGGCGTTGGAGCTTTGACTCTTCTCGCAGTTCAATCAGAACCTCTCGTTCTAGGGACGGCAAATGCAGAGAAGATGAGAATTACTTCTGGAGGGAACGTTGGTATCGGAACTGCAGTCCCAGATGCTCGACTGCACATCGGCTCTTCAGGCTACGGAGGCTCTTCCCCCGCACTAAAGCTCAATCATGCGGCCGGTAGCGGGTATGGATATGCACAGTTTGGAGATAGTTCCACTAACACACAAAACTGGCACGTGGGATCAGAAGGAGACGGATCCTTCAGGTGGTATAGCGGCAACTGGGGGTCTGGTACAGAGCTAATGAGGATAAACTCCGCCGGAAGCGTTGGTGTTGGAACCTCTAATCCTGTAAATAAGCTGCACGTAGTCGGTTCTCTTAGAGCGGATGGGACGGGTAACTCCTACGTAGTTCTCGACGGTAGCTCAGACGGCTCATATCTGCAACTGAATAGAGGCGGTTCTGCAACTCAAAATGCCTTTGTCTCTCAGTATCAAGGACAACTTCTCATCAAGAATCTTGATAGTGGACCAATCGTCTTCACTAATACGACAAGCGACGTTGAAAGAGTGAGAATAGACACGAGCGGTAATGTTGGAATCGGAACTTATTCTTATAGTTCTCGTCTTTACGTTTCAGGTTCGTCATCATCTACAGCACCAACAGTGGTCGTCCGAGCAGGAGTAAATTCTGCGGCGGGCGTAGGAGTACTAGATGTCCAAGACTCTTCAGGCTCTCCTATTTTATATGCTAGCGGTAGCAGAGGCGTCGGAATCGGAACAAATGATTCAGGGCTTTCTCTCATAAGGCTTTATGTTTCAAGCAGCTATACTGGTAATTTGGCTTCTGCTCTAATTGTGGGTCAGCAGTATGGATCCTCAATAAACACTTATAAGGCACAGAATCATCTTTTTCAGCTAGCTGATACTACTGAAGCAATGAGAATTAATGCCTCGGGTGTTGGAATAGGAACTTCAACGATAACGGCGGCAAGACTTCACGTTCAAGGAACCTCCACGGGATCTGACACAACTCTCTTGGTTCGCCACAATGTGGCAAACGGATCAGACCTTCCTGTTGTGAACGTACAGAACTCAGGTGGAACATCACTGTTTCATATTAGCGGAAGCGGTGACGTTGGAATTGGTACTTCAGCAGTGGCTGGCACGTCCTTGACCGTCTATAGGGACAACAATAATGCTTCTGTTCTTACCTACGGTGTAGGTACAAAAGATGGCAACAATGTTACCTCTGGTTATTATTTTGCAACATATAATCCTAGCGGTCCTGTTGTGAGAGCGGGATCTCTTTCTGTTACTTCTTCAGGAAATACAGAGCTGAGCTGTTACACATCAGAATCAGGAAAATCCTTGAGATTCTTGACTGGTGGGAGCTCTTCAACTCCGACAGTAGGAATGGTCATAACTGCAGAGAATGGTGTGGCCGGTAAGGTCGGAATTGGAACGACAATTCCGCTTCAAAATCTACAGATTGGATCGAATACCCCGGCTTCTACATCGACTCCTGATGCAATATCGCTAGGAGGAACATACAGTAGCACCGCAGGTGCGAACTCTAAGTTAAGGCTCTACGATGACGGAGTGGGAACTGTAATGGGAATCGGTGTGTCCTCAGGTAAAATGGACTACAGCGTCGCAGCAGGAAATGGACACTCCTGGTATATCGGTGGTGCAGAAAAGGTAACCATGGATCCGGGAGGTGTGTTCTACACAAACAGCATACTACCTAATGCTGATAACACATACGTTCTTGGTCTGCAGTGGGGAGTAAATATTGCATGGGCTGCTGTCTATTCTTACTCTTATCCAAGCCTTTCGGACTATAGGACAAAGAAAAATGTCACTTCTCTTACGGGATCACTTGAAAAGTTGATCAACCTCAACCCAGTAACGTACGAATACAATAACTTCGTCAACCAACCAGAGAAGCTCGGAACGAGAGTTGGATTTATTGCACATGAAATGCAAGAAGTATTCCCAAATCTTGTTTCAGGAAGCAAAGATGCAACCGCAGAAGACGGATCTATGGTTACTCAGACAATATATCAAGACGATCTCATTCCTTACATTGTAGATGCTTTGAAGCAACTTAAGCAAGAAAACGAGACGTTAAAGCGAGAGATTGAATCGATAAAGTCAAGTCTGCCTTAAATCGTTACAGTCTTCTGATGTCCCACCTTGACAGCAGGATCAAGCATAATCTTGTATCCTGCTGCCTTCACTTTTCGGCACCATCCAACGTCCTCCGACGTTGTATCGCGCAGATCGTCAATTACGATTAATTCTGAATTGAACCACGGGTACTCAATTTTCGAGAATACTTCTGTCCTAACCAGAGCAAATCCAAGACCAAGCCAGTCGACTTCGAGAAGTGGATTCGCCAGATTTCTGGCTTGACCCAGTGTGTATGCCGGGAAAGTGTAATGAGTCTTAAAGAAATCGATGTCCCACGTACCTGCAACTATCCGCTTTTCTTCTTCCGAAGAAAGTGCTTCTGTAGAGTAGCAGTATGCTCCTGCAACTACAGCGACATTGTGACTCCATAATCGCCAGAAATCTTCTGGTTTGAACTCGATGTCACTGTCTACCATAAAGATGTGAGTGATCTCCTTCGTATTGTACGGTTGTTGGTACTTTCCTCGTTCGAGAGAAGCTCCGCACACTTGTGCGCGGCCGTGCGGAAGGAAAGAACTCTTGGAGAAGTTAAAGTAATGGCGAAGACCTCTCCTTTGCATGTCTGCTTGAAGCATCAAGAGAGACTTGACCGTGTCAGTATGAATGGAACCTCCCGTGGGACAGGTAATCATCACCACGGGAGGCCTTGGAGTTGCGAGAGTGAGAGGCTGATTGATCAACGCCACGAGCCTTCCGTGGTGTTTACTTCGTCCATCTTGATGACAATATCATTCGTATTAAAGAACAATTTTTGTCCTTTACCCAGGACATATCCGCGCTTGATCCTGCTAGGTCCGGGTGAATCACATTCACCGTCGGTCATGATGAGAAGACCGTCCCAGCGACCTCGATTACGCGGATCATTCGCGAACTTCGTCGGTGCATTGAAGTCGGTTCCGCCGCCGCGGACGCGCTTCGCAGGATGGTTAGTTCCACGACGCCACTCGTAGAGATCTTTTTCAAAGGCAACCGTATCAAAAGGAAGAATGTCAATAGAGACCTTCTTCGTCAGAGTGCTAAGCTCAGCAAAGAAGTCAGAGAGCATTTCATTTGATACTGATCCCGATTGATCGATTGCGATTAGAAGCTTAGCAGTGTAGCCACGCTTGATGCCCGGATGAATGTACGGATACCTCGGATTGATCCGCTTAATCGACGTGGACCGCCCGCCGCGTGTGATTGAACCGACGAATTGACGAAGGACATTTCGCCAATTGATGACACTCGTCACAGACTTTCGAATCTGATCTGCAAGATCGATTGGAATGTTACCCCATCCGTTGGCCTGAGAGTCGGCGTGCTTGGCTGCCTTCTCGACGATTGCCTTTACCTTGCCCTGAACGTATTCCTTCTTGTCGTCAGGAATTTCCTGCCACGTTCCGTGCTCGTCGAGCGTGCCGATCACATATTCGGTTCCATCGCCTTCGCCGTCAAAACCATCTCCGCCGTTAGCCTTGTCCTTATCAGACTCCTCCTTGATCTTCTCGAAGTACCACTCGGAAGCCTTCATGGGAGGAAGCTTTTCAATGATTGCAGCAAGTTTTTGAGCTTGCTCTTCATCCTTCGTGTATTCACGACCTTCAGGGTGCTTGGGCCTAAAACCCGGAATCAAACAAAACTCCGGGAGGGGTCGTTCACCTTGCAAGCGATTTCCGTTTCCGTGCTTTGCAGCATCCATGATCACGCTATTGATAGCAAGATCAGTAGCAATGTTCCAAAGCTGTGGAGGCTGACGGCGGCGGCCATAGAGATGACCGAACACGAGGTGGTAATATTCGTGCGTGAGAACGCCGCGAACTTCCCACTGAGAAAGCTTCGAGAAGAAGTCGGGATTCCAGAGGAGAGTCAGTTCATCCGTCTTCTCGTTGAAAGCTACAGCTGCAGTCGGAAGCGACTTCGTCGAAGTCTTCTGAATGTGTCGGGACAGCTCTGCAAAGAAAGGATTGTCCTGCAGAAAGCTAATCAGGTGCCGTCCAAGGTTGAAGTCAGTTTCGCAAGATTCGAAACTGCCGACAGTCTGTGCGGATTCTTCGTTTTTGATTTCTTCAGCCATGGTCTTACCTTAACCTAATCTGTGCCAAGTTTGCACTGCTGCACATCTTATAAATATAAAGGAAAATTCCAACTATCTGACATCAGTGCAACATCTCATGCCCTGTTGATAGAAGGCAAAAGATTCGTTATGAATTCTAGTTGACGGTCTGCACCTGTTGCGCACCACAGACCAGTACCCGCCCTTCAGGATCGACCGATACCCAGACTTCCTTGTGGAACTAGTCCACTCATCAACATTGCCCGTCATGTCGTGGACGCCAAACGGGCTCACGCACCTATCCATCGTTCCGCTGGGAACTCCTTGCCATAGTCTGAGGAGCTCTTCTCCGCGCTTCGAAGGATTCTGTAGCGCATCAACGTCAGGTGCGATCCACTTGTGATCGATGTTGCAGGCTGTGGCATCACGATCGTAACCGTAAGGGTAAGGAAGACCTTCCTCACCTTCGCAGGCGAAGGTCCACTCCTCCTCTGTACACAATCTCTTCCCGGCGAGTTCGCAGGTCTTCTTGGCGGAGTACCAATCGATGAACACCACAGGTGTGGCTCCCACCTCGTTAGGCCACTCATACGTGTCCATGCAGAAGTCCATCTGGTGACGCTTCGATTTAAGGCCGTCGGTAACCTTGATCCATTTCTCTCGATTAAACCTGGCACACCTGGCTGGGAACTGGGTGGAGATCCACTCATAGCAGGTGGAATCCTGGAGGACCTCCACCATATCGGATCCTGCAGGAAGTGCCATACCCTTCACACGCACTGTTCCTACGGGGCAACTCTTCGCCCGAAGAAACTCGAAATCGTTCGGGTCGGGATCGGTGAGTAGGAACGCACCTGTGATGAGAAACCCAAGCGAACTCTTTGCGATCGTGGAAAGTAACATGCTCACTCCTCCTCGGGAAACGCTTCCCTGAATGCATCATACGCAATCTGGCGCATCTCGTCCACCTCCACTTGAAGGGAACCATACACATCCCGCCTTCGGATTCGATCGAGCGCGGAAGTGCAGGTCATCAGCGCTCGGTACATCTTCGAGTACGCCCGCCTCGCAGGTTCGTTTTCGGGCTTCATGAGGAGCCGGTGTAGATGCGCGGAATCCTTGAAGTCCTGCTCGTTCTTCACTTGAGGTACGCCTCTCCCGCCGCGATCACCTTGGGATCCACATCGCGCGGATCGCGAACTCGACAGAACACGGGGAAACGAACCTTGCCATCGGCCGTGAGGCCATCGGCGGTGAGGGGATCGGGTTGACCTTCCACCTCCACGATCTTGCCGATCCATGAATCGGGATCGATGGAGATCTCTGCGCGGATCTTGTCGTTGTACCCACCACCCACCTTCGTTACAACGCCATTAGGCATCACAACGAGGAAGCCGCCCCACAGGCCTTCTCGCTTGGAACCACGGTTGCCCTCGTAGTGGCCTACAATCACGCCTTCGTATGTGGTTACCGGTTTCAGCTTCATTACCGAATCGGATCGCTTGAAGATGTACGGGGATCCGAGCTTCTTCACCATGATGCCTTCAAAACCGTTCTCGATGGCACTGCCGTAGGCTTTGAGGAGGGCATCCTGATCCTTCGCGGTGATGCCACCAACCTGAACCACATGCTCCGAGGCAACCTGGGCCACGAGCTCCTTGGCGAGAGCGATCCGATCATCGAGAGGCGAATCGTTCGCCTGATCGCGCCAATCATCGAATACCATCGCATCGAATACGTTGTACACCATGCCGGAATCGTCTTTTGCAGTCTTGTGAGACATGACCACAGATGCGGACTCGTTCCAATCTCGTCCCATGGCTTCACCATCGAGGACGAAATCATCCCAAGGTGCTGCCTCGAGCGCCGACTTGATCGTAGGGAGGGTCTCGATTGGGGAACCGCTGCGGGTGAACATGGTGACCTCGCCGTTGCGCTTGATCGCGATGCAACGGAGACCGTCGAGCTTGGGTTCCACTCGAACCGGATAATCGATCGGCTCTGCGATCACGATGCCCTTGCCGGACTCGTGATGGGCCTCGAGGGATTCCGCCAACTGAACAGAGAACTTGGAGATCGCACCGGGCCACGTCTTGTCCACGAGAGATTCGGAGGCGCCGACTCGAAGGTTGCGGAGGAGAATGCGAGTGCACCACTTCGTCTGACGAGCATCAAGCCCAGCGAAGAACGATTCCACGGCAGATTTGGCAGCATTGCCCGTGAGCTTGCGAGTAGCAAGATCGTTGTAGAGTAGATCGAGGAACGCCATGACTACTCCGTCGTCCGACGTCGTAGCCTGTAGGAGCGGTTTCGGAGCCTTGAACTTGTTGACGTAGAAGTTCGTGTAAGGATCACCGACCGCGACGAAGACCTGCTTCAAGAGCTTCCGCCCAGCGTTGTTTCGGAGTACCTCTTCCTTGAAAAGGCGGGAGTTGTCAGATTCCAGGGATTCGAGGATGTCGATGACGGATTCCATGACTCTCAGTATATTCTCTTTGAGTGTGACTTTGCACTACGAGACGCGCTTGATCGCACAGAGATAGGCGGGATTTTCCGGGATCGTGACGGAGTATTTCTTGTACTTCGGGCTTTTGTTGGATCCATCGTTCACGCTGAACTCGTAGTGTCCAGGTTCAACCTTGATCTTCGCAAAGATCTCACGCTGGAATGTGCGTGCCTTGCCTCCGAGTCGCAATCCTCGGCGAAGATCGGGAGCCTGCCACCGGATGAACTTGGAGATCTCGTCGCAGGCGGCATCGTACTTTCTTTTAAGATCTCTGGCGATTCTTTGATCATTGTTGAGGACCTGAATCTGAAGCGGGTGTCCTGCGAGTTCGTACAATTCAGAAGCGAGAGAAGAAAGAAGTCCAATGCACTCAGCTCTCTCTGCAAGTTCAAAAACGTTAGAGTTCCAGCGCGAAGACATACCAGTAATGAGCTTTAGCGTGCAAGTCTTCCAGACATTTCCGTCAGGATCTTGATTTTCAATATCATCGCTGATCCACTTGATTGTTAAGTCAGCAATGGCAGCGTAGTACTTGTCTGCAACATTCTTCTGAAGCTTAAAGTCGAATCTTTGCTCTCTGTCAGGCTCACTGGAGAGAAAAGATTGCCCTAGCTCTTCATAGCGCCGCTTGTCGAGAAACTTGCATACTTCGTGCTGCAAAATCTTTTGCAAGACGAGTCTAGAGATGATCTTTTTAGTATCTTGTCTTTCGATCTCTTGGAGCATATTATTTTCCTGAGGCGGCGTAGCACTTGATTCTAGTGTCGTGATCTTTAATGAAGCCGCAGTAAGACGAGTTACCTGTCGACGTCGCAAAACACATCATGCGAGAATCATGATTGTGAATTTGAGAGCATGTCGCTGTACCTGCACGTGAGTTGATAGAAAAAATCATGATCATAAAGAAAATTGTCTTCATGATCATGATCATAACAAGCCGGAAATTAACTTTTCACAAGCAGATTTTTATAGTTCGCACGTGTTAATTTCACGCACATAGAAAGTAGAGAGGCTCTCGAGATTGCATGTGTCAATTTTTTGACTAAACATGTGCTTTCCGACCTTCTGCTTCACTTTTCTGTACATCGAATATTCGTGTCTTGCAGCATAAGAATTCTTCTCTGGGTTGCCGGTTGTGTAGCATCGAAAAGAAGATTCCGTGTCAGGAGATCTCATCCAGCATGCGTCAATCACGTGAAGCGCAAGCTTCAATTGAATCTTTCTATTGCTGCAGATTTCCTTACGGGTATAACCCTTCCAGTTAGGTCCCCTCATGACTTGACCGAGACCTACTGATTTACCTCCGTCACCAGAGACTTTGCAATTTTCAATGTCTCTCCGCAGAGCAGACTCTCCTACAGCAACTGCTGCAAGCATGTGCAAAGCTTCCTCTTGCGCGATATTGCTTCGCAAATTTTTACTAGAAAATTCATTATTTACGACCGAGACCATGTCTTCTGACACAACTCTTAGCCGATCTTGCCTGATGCCAGGCAAAGCTGCCTGTAATGCTAGCGTCAGTGCAATAGCCAAATTAGTCATTATTTACATCTCTCCTTGTTCGATTCTTGTTAATTCTCTTTGAAGAATTACTTCAAATCGAGCTACTAACTATAACACAATGTAGCATTGTGTATTATTCTTTTGGCCGATTTTTTCGGCGCTTCTTTGCAGAAGAGTCAGAAATTACATGATTTTCTTCTTCTTCGATAGAAGAATTTTCTACTTCTTCAGAAGGTTCTGGTTCGTCTGTTTCGATCGGTGCTAGAACTACGATTCCTTCCGTAGGAGAAGACACAGAAGGAGTTGGATTGTTTCCTCTGATCTTAAGAAACTCTGATTCTGAAGGAGGTACAACACCGATGGAAGCGCATCTAGAAACAAGAAGCTCATACGAGAAGATACCCGTCTCCTTTAGAAAAATTTCTAGGTTCGATCTCTTTTTTCTTAGAAGGTCTGTTAGATTTATTTTAGAAAGACTTTTCTTTTGGAGTCGCATTTTATTCCCCGCTCTCGTCTAGCTTTTGAAGAATTTCACAAATTGCCGCTTGAAAGGCGGGAGATTTTACAATCTTATCAAGCTTGTGATCAGGTAAATCTAAATCCCAGCTTTCGCATAGCGCTTCTGCAAACTTTCGCATTACACGCAAAACGTAGTTTCTAGCAGAGGAGTGGTTCATCTTAAAACCAATCTCTGTCATCATCTCAGCAATCTCTCTATAGTTTACGCCTTCTTCAAAAGTGACAGTTGCGTAAACCGAATTGTTGTCTTTGCTCTTTTTCATTTGTGCACCATGCTGGAGAATCTCATTGTCTGTATCTCGGCAAGTCTTCTATTTAAGTCTTGCTCTGCTCCTGCTGAAGATTGCTGAGATTCAACGAGATCTTCAAGGATGTCTGTCAAAGAATCGATTTTTCTTTGAATTCGAAATTGCTGGATTAACAAAAGACCCAAGATCGGTAATTCTATGTAATTCAGCAGTGAAGGTGTCATTTGAGTGGGATTCCATTCGTCAAATCTTCAGCTTCTTCTTCTGTAAGAAGATAGTCTTCGCTTGTGACTTCTTCTTCATCAAAGAGACCGAACCTTAACTTGAGAATTGCAGCCTCTTTCTCCGAGAGGCTTGAAAGGACGTGCCTAACGACTTCCATGAGCTCTTTGGAGGAAACGTTATAGAAAGGATCCTTCTTTTTATCAGAATCTTCTATGCTCTCTCCGATAGTCTTGGTGTCAGCGCTCGGTGAACCTCCGTTGCTCCAAGTCTGATCGAGAGAAACGATATTGTATCCCGATGCGATCGTGGCCTTCATGATGGTTTCAGATGCATCTACGAGCGTACGGAGCTCCTCCTGGGTAGGTTCCTCACCCGTCATCTTTCTGAATTTTTCAGTCTCTTGAAGAAGCTTACGCTGGATGCCGGCGACGTGAGCAGGGAGTCTAATCATTCGCTTGTGCTTTAGCACGTGTTGACTAATTGCCTGCTTAATCCACCACGTCGCGTACGTCGAGAAGCGAAATCCCTTCTTGTAATCAAATCTTTCGATCGCTTTAAGAAGCCCCATATTTCCTTCCTGGATGAGATCCTCCAGCGGAATAGTGTGCCCCTTTTGCTTCTTAGCAATCGATATTACAAGACGAAGATTGCTTTCAACAAGCTTTCTTCGAGCTCTTTCGCCTGCAGTGCCGCCTGCCTCGTAAGCTTGAAAAAGTGAAATTACTTCTGGGTGCTTAAGTTGAGGATGAGACCTAAGATCTTTTAGATAAGCGCCAAGCGTACCAGCATCGCTCGCTGCGATTTTAGAAGACATATAGTTTACCTTTGTCAGGGTAGTTAAAAATCATTCGTAAGAGAAGCTGTTGTCCTGGAAGAGATCTGGGTTCATTCGAACGTACTTTTCGTGTGCAATCCTTCGAGCATTACGAATCTTCATTTCGCGTTGAGCATAACAAATTTCAACCTCCCATGCATGAGAATTTCCTCCGACATGTGCGACCTTTTCACGTTCCGCCTGTAGGTGACTGTGATATCGGTCGAGGTGTTCATCGTCGTAGTAAGAAAGTGCGTCCATGTCAACTACGCTCGGAAGATTGTGATTTTCAAAACCGCCAACAAAGTCATTGCTGTTCTTCTTGTTCTTCTTCATGTTCTTCTTCTCACTTGTTAGAGTTGTTCTTCTTGATGATCACGTAAACTACTGCTGCTGCCACAATTGCTCCTACTAGCAGGAGTATTGGTTTCTTCGGTATCTTATCATTTGGATCTATAGTTTGCATGTTGTGTGTCCCATTGATTCCGCTATGTTTTTGTATAAGGTTGCCACTTCACTTGAATTCTTCTGCTCCTTAAGTCGTCCATCATGTACTGCGCGCCCAGCGGATTCACGCTGTGAACGATCACTTCGATCGGCAATTGATGATCATGCAATTCGCAAACTCGAATTGCTGCATGCAGTCCTGTAAAAAACTGCATGTCGCCCCACCCATCTAAATAAGAATCTCCCGGTCCCAGATCGTGATCCAAGTGGATCAAGTCCCACGGAGAACCTCGCTCAAGTTCATGAACAAACTGCGAGTAAGTCTCGACGTGGACAACATCGTGATCCCGGTAGACCTCAGAAAAGTGTTCATGACGAACACGTTCATCATCAAGAATCAAGATTCGCATGAGATCACTCCCCACTCGTTCGGTCCGATGGTGTAGACGATGCGAGAGACACCAGCGATTCGAAGACGGCGTTCACATCCTCGGCAAGGTTTCGCCATCGCCCACGAACCATCTCGGCGAGCCACGCGCGCGACCCACACCGTGGAACCGGGGGTCAACTTCCGAGCGAGGCGGGTCTCAGCGTGGTGGTTCCTCTCGAAAGTCGCTTCAGGCGCAGGAATGTTCCTCGATGACACGAAGACACCGTCTGCACGAAGACCCACAGCTCCGAGGAGGAAGGTACGAATGTCTTTGCTCCTGATCGCAGCAGAAGCTGCCTCAGCTAACATCTTTTTATCGGAAGCCATGTTGGTAGTCTCAGTATAACAACTCTGAGATGACCTTTACACAGGTTGACAAGTTGAAAGACAAAGTTGATTGGCAAATTCCAAACAACAAGATCAATCTACAATACAAGACTAGAGCGTACAAATTTATTTGTTTTTCGATATTTAAAGATCATGAACGATAAACTGGTAACTTCACTCAACGGTCTTCAATTCATCGAGAAATGGGAAGGTTGTGTACTCACCCCATACAAGGATGTTGCCGGTCTCCGAACAATTGGAATCGGATATCTCATCAAGCCGACGGACAATTTTCCAGACGGAGTCGCAATCACTAAGGACAAGGCATATGACTTGCTTCGTGAAGAGGTAAAGAAGTGTGAAGACTCCATCAAGAAGAACATCAAGGTTCAACTCACGCAGAACATGTTTGATGCTCTCATATCGTTTGGTTTCAACTGTGGCGTCGGAGTCTACTCAACTTCAGGCGTGGCACGCGAGACCAATGCAAGTAACTTTGCTGTAGTGCCTGAGAGGCTCCTCGACTGGTGCAAAGCAACGATCAATGGAAAGAAGGAGATAGTACCAGGGCTGTATTCGCGTCGAAAATCTGAGGGAGAACTATTCCTCCTTGGCAGCGGAATAAATCCTGTATGGTCTCCTGAGATGCAGGCAACTGTAATACCATGGAATAAAAATAGTTTATCATCAGCTCAGCAGAAGCTTGCCAAGATTGGTTTGTATAAAGGGAAAGTGGACGGCATCTGGGGTCCTGGTACGAACAGTGGGCTCACCACTTTCGCAGGACAGAAGAGCATTAAAGTCGGTGACCTCTCCAAGGGAGCTCCGCAGGCACTCCTCGACGAGCTCAAGAAGGTCTAAGACTTCTTAGAAGAGTAATTGTCTGCAGCCCAACCGCTTCCTTTCAGGACGAATGAAGTACCTCCTGAGATGAGGCGGTTATAGCATTCAACTTTGCAGTTAGGACAAGTTGAATGAGGATCATCCTTAATTGACTGAACTGATTCAAATTCCTTTTCACAAACTAAACACTTGTAATCGTATGTAGGCATGTTTCTATTATAGTCTATAGTGGAACCGGTGGGATTCGAACCCACGACCTACGGATTAAAAGTCCGCAGCTCTACCACCTGAGCTACGGTTCCAGATTGGTTACTCACGATCTATTGTTCCTTGATCGCTTTCACCTACAAGAAATTAACACGAAGGAACGCGTGTCCAATCCTTCAGGGAATTGGAGAGGAAGCTGCGGGATTCGAACCCGCGGTGGCTATTAACCACTTCAGTTTTCAAGACTGACGCCTTAAACCACTCGGCCAAACTTCCAAGATGAAGTATCTCTACTTCCTAAACTCTAACTTGCCTTCTGCTTCTGCAATGATCATTGCTTCAATATATTCGAGGTGTGAATCTGCACCTGGTATCTCATGTCTTCTTTTTGTAATGTTCTCTTGAACCTTGAGAATTTCTAATTTCGAACTCGGACATTTCACTTTTTCACCAGGCTTCAAAGAAGCCAAAGCTTTTTGTAACTCTGGTAGAGGTGTTTCTGCCTTGGTATCAAAATTATTAACTCTTGCCATTTTTACCTTTGCTGACCGGGTAGGAATCGAACCTACACGTAGGGGAGTTAACAGCTCCCTGCCTTACCATTTGGCTACCGGTCAATGTTGAACTATTCTACAATATAACTTCTAGACGTTCAATTTTCTTCATCAAGATGGAAACCAATTTGTTTCTTTGCACCAGGTGATTCCCTCAACTCATCGATTGCGTGAATTACACCAATTACTGCGGCCCCCAGCTTAAGAAAAGCAACAGTTCTGGGAGATCTTAAAACTTCCCAAACAGAATTCTTTAGTTTAGAAATGTCTTTTGCGTTGAGCATGTCACAACATTAAATTATGTGTATCTAACTTTACACTTCAGAAGGTTCAGAAGGAACTTCTTCTACTTCGGGAGCAGCCTCCTCTGCGGCGTCTTCCGGAGTCGCTCCCTTTGTCTTAAATCCAATATATTCGGCGGCGTCTTCGGGGCGCCCGGGGTCGTTACTACCTTTGTCACCCGGAGACTTATACCAGTATCCGAATATGTCTGTTCCGCGTTCTATCTCGTAAGGATAGAAACCCTTCACGTCTGTAGGATCTGCAGTAATTGCAGGCCCAGCTGGTCCTTCGGACAAGACTTTTCTAATTAGCTTTCGAAGCTCAGAGATCCGAATTTTCATCGGCATCTTTTTCTTCTTCCGCTTCAGATTCTACACCCAGGCCACCATGCTCCATGGAATGGACTTCTTCGTCAGACAAAGGCTCCCCCGAACCAGGATACCAACGTCCAGGAACCCAACCCTGTTCAACCAGGGTCTCACGGATAATTCTTCTTAATTCTGATAACCGGATCTTCATGTCTTTAAGTATTAGTGACCTACGTCAACCTCAGAACAATTGTCCAAGTGGACCCATCCCACTCGAGCGCCTTGCGTGAGGACCTTGCGATACAGATCGGGATTGAGTCGCTTCTTCCTCGTGGGATGAGAGATGGCAAGTACGATCATGATCTCACCCTTGTTCAATTCATCGACCTCGTCGTCCAGGTTCTCGTCCCACACGTGAACGTGACCATACTTTGCCATGATCATCTCGCCTACTTTGGGTGCTAATTGATTCAGCATGTAACTTTTACGCCATAGGGACAGTTTACGCTCATGCAAACACCGCCTGGTTCATTTCCACACTGACCACACTTAGTTATAGGTCTTGTGAGAAGAGTATCTGGGTTCAGCAGGGGCTGCTCCCGAATGCTAGACACTCTGTCTCGTAATACACTGAGCTTAAATTCTAAGTCTTCGATGCGCCTAAGCAGTTCTTTCTTCTTTATCTTCTTCTTTTCTACGGGCATGGGGGTGATATCCTCTTGTTCTGCTGAATATTCTACGCACCTTGCGTGTCACTTGTCACTGTTTGGATAACAGAATAAATGTGTAGTTCGTTAAGAAGCCTCTCTAGCTTGCCATCTCGATTTAGAAATACAGAGTAAGTACAAGTACCTGAGAATATTCTCTCAAATGTGCAAGAAGGATCTATGCTCACCATAATCTCTCGAACACCAGTTCTTCTCTGCGTAACTAGCACGAGGTCCCCAGGGCGCATGCCCCATAAGTATCACAGCTCGTCGTGAGGAATTACACGAAAACTCCACAAGTGGTATCCGTCACGAATTCGTCCGTCGCGGTCTACAAAAACGCCATGATTAGGCATACCTTGTAGCTCTCCAAGGTAGAGAACCATCTCACCAGGTCGAAAGTGGGAGAAGATTGTGTGCTCATCTGGGTTGGGGTAGTAAATGACAAGGGTGTTGGCGGGTACTTTTACTGTGAAGTGAGTTGGACTTAGTTTCCCGTCGGATTGTGGTACCTCGCGACAGAAGACATCCCGATCATAGGGATGTTGTTTTTCTTGAACTTCACGAATATCCTTCCATTCGGAAACCTGCTCTTCAGGATACGGACCCTTGTAAAGGCTTGGAAATTTGGAGACAAAACTCACTTCTTCTTTTCTCCCACAATTGCAGATGCTGGGTAAGCTTGAGCTTCAGTAACCTCCATCTCGATCACCTCCCAGAAGGGTGAAATCTGTTGCTTGTTATTCTCCTTCCACATGGTGAGATGTCCCTTTAAGTCTTTCAACTTCATCCACACCTTACCTCCATCCTCACTCCAGGTAGGCTCATTTCCACCCGAGGAGTACTTCCCGTTCGTCATGTCACGTAGCTTATAGAACTTCATATTACCATGCCCTCATTTTTTCGAGTGAATCATCAAGCAGCGCCCGAATACGATCGTAATCGTGTGGACTGAGCATTACTGTATCGTAGTGACCATATCTCTCAGTACGCTTGAATACGTACTTTACAGCAAGCCATAGCCGCTTCCACCAAGGCAACCAGTGGTTAAGTGGCACTGAAATAGAGATGTGGCCCATCTCCTCGTCCACTTCGAATCTAATGTTGTGATCAAAACTTGTGCAAGAACACTCAAATCTGTGGAAGTTGTTAGATTTGACGTAAGACCCAGAGATTCCCTCTGTGCTAGAATTTGATGTTATCTCCAAAGTAATCCTCCAATTTTTCTAGGTTAATCTCCAGCTCAGGACACCGCTCCCATCGGGAGCGCTCGCGTGCCCAAAACTGAAGGACCTTGAGGTCTATACAGTTCATTGTGTGCCCCACGAGACAACAGCCGATATTTGGCGGGTCTCCATAGTGCAATTCCTTTAAGCGCGAGGGAGTAGAAAGTGGATCAAGTCTGTCACCGTTCCAATGACGTGAATGTTCCCACCAGTTCATCTCCACATCAAATTCATGTCCACACCCTTGACATGCAATCCTCAAGAGAGCAACTTCACGAGCGTACGGATTAGAACTTTCAGTAGGATGGAACTCACAATATCGAGGAGTTCCATGAGCATCCCACCATTTGGGCGGTTCAGGAATTCTAGAGAGGATGTCCTCATAATCTGGGATCATGTTACCATTCTATATCGAAGATTGAAAGATTACATCAATACAATTTCATCTAATTCATCGGAAAAACAGACACCAACGCCACGAGGAGTAAGAACCTTAATCCAAAATGTGTGATTCATTATACTCGTAGGTCTAATGTCTATTACAACACCGACTTGGTTTGGACCAAATGGAATGTCTCTGAAATCTCTTTCCAAGATTTCGCTCCACGAAGATTCTCCATCCTCTCCTACGACCATTTCAGGTGGATCGAGGTAAACAATTTCATTTGATGTCACGAGAGAACCTATCTTCATGAATGATATTACCTCTAAAGGTAAGTATCATTCCACGCGAACTATATTCCAGTCACCGATCCAGCCGAGACCGCCTCCCGGAACCACCAGCCTCACCCATCCGCCGTCTCTGAAGTCCAGAACGATTCCGGTAGAATTACGTGGCCACGGAGGTCCAAATTTGTTAATGATTTCTCCCACCGCCAAAGTTTGTGTGGGATCACACGGAAATAAGTAAACTGACTCGTTACCAAAACTTGGTCGAACAAGCTCACCGATGTAGAACTGAGATTCTCTTCTTCTGTGTTGCACAAATACATAACTATCCTCACTTCCTCTTGCTCAGCATAACTGCTTCCAGATTTGTTGCATGTTGCTCATCGCCAGACTCCTCAAAATCCTGGGAGATCAGGTGATTATCCCGAACGATTGCATTGATCTGGCAAGAGATGTTGCGAGGAAGGTACACGTTACCACCTGCGCCCTCGATCGCTCCGATGAAACCAATGAGAGAGATTCCTGCCGGAATCGGTCGTGCATCATCCTTTGATCCCCAGCCATCGGGAACAAGCCACGCAACGCAGCCACGGTTGATGCCCTGTACGCTCCAGAAGGAATTGATTCCTGCGAGGTCCGCAGGAGTACTGTAGGGTCCATCCCACGCCACCTTCACGAGATGGTGGGACACGTACTTCCCATCAATCTTGTGTTCACTGTAAGGATCCCCTGCATTGTGCTCATAGGGGGCATCGTTCCAATCATCACCCCACTGCGATTCCAGCGGAATGGAGGTGAACCACGCGAACCGATCACGGGGACAAACGTAGCACAGCTTCAGATCTGTGATGTTAACAGCATCGTCATTGATCATTTGACACCTTTGCTCATTACGTCTCTCATCACGTTCATCCTGTCGTAATCATCGAGAATCATCGCGGCCTTAAGGGCTGAGGAGGGTTCGAAGGAATGGATGAACATCTTCGCGAACCGCTGGACCTCGTGCTTCGTAACAGGGCGATCCCACCGTTTAAGAGAGCCATCCTTCGTGGCTGCGAGGGCATCGAACACCACATTCACGAAGCGATCTTCATCGCTCGAGCGGAGCTTGAGGTAAGTGTGTTTCTTCGCCCACTTCCACACTCGCCACAACAGGTTGGGCTTGCTCCACACATCGATCCCGATGGTACGTTTCTCTTCCAGCTCTCTCCACTCGGGGGCAGTGAGAATCGCATCGGGCAGGAGTGCCACCTTCGCGTTGGTGAGATCGAAGGAACCGAGAACCTCTTCGGGTGTTCCGTTCACCTTCGTGATGAACTGGTATCGACACCGATCGATTACAAGCTCCTGAGCGTAACCAGCCTTCGTGGCTGTGTGGTAGATTCCTGCTCCAAAACGTGATTTCACTCGATTAATGGCAACCCATGCGGCTGCCTCGTTCGGAAAGAAGAGATCTATATCACCGATGGTTCCCCTCCACTTCCAGTTGCCTGAAGCCTTACCCTCCCACGGGGGTCTGGGCGGTTCCATCATCATCTCTGTGTATTGTGCAAGACCCCTCCAGCCTTCGCGAGCCCTCCACGCGGGATACAGCGCCATTCCCTCGCACGCCCGGGCATTGAGGACACCAACCATCCGCCCGAAACCACCGGCAATGTAACCTCCGTGATCCCATGCAGCATTGAACACTTCTACCTGATGCGAGGTGATGCCGCCACCGATGAGAGCTTCTGTGAGCCAGTTACTCCTCAGAGATTCCAAGTTCAAGCCTCCACCTCCACGAACTCACTGAGATCGATGAGGGCCTCGAGCTCGCCGCCTCTCCGGATGTAATCCGTACCGCCATCGGTGAAAATGGCCTTGCACTCACACCACACGAACTCGTGTGTGTAACGAGATTCGATCACAGCGTTGCACTTGGCACACCGGGCAACGTTGCGAACCAGCTTCTGTTTCTTCATGCTTCACATCCTACACCCTTCGAGGTGCACAATACATCTCCGTTCATCCACGTGAGCCTCCCGAGTGAATCGGAGTGGGCAACACGAGCGCGCCCTTCGTTCTCGATGATGTAGATCTGAGGAGGAAAGTAAGAGCGGGATGCCTGCACATCCCGAATGGAATCGAGGTACAGCTGGAGGCGATCTCGAAGGGCACGCTCTAGAATTCGCTCGTAAACTCCTGCGCACTTCTGCAGGAAGTTGGCCTTGCGGTTGAGGATGCCGATCTCTCTGCCGCCTTCTTCTAGCCGCATCACCATAAATTCTTGGTGATTCCGTTTCCCTGCTAAGAGTTCATTGGTGATGTACACTGCATCCTGGTGGGAGAATCCATCCTCGTGGCACTGCAGCACCCACTGAGGCTCCACGAAGATGTAGAGATCCTGGTTTCGTGCGAGACCGCGCTCACGCCGAGCGGAACGAATCGCATCCCAGAACTTGTTGTTCGCATCGAGCCACTGCGCCCACAACTGAGAGGATCTGCGCTCGAGGGTTCGCCAATCGAGTACCTTCTTCGGATCCGCGCCAGGCGCGCGAATCGTACTGCGATACGATGGACCGGCAGTATGAACTCGTGATGCCCGAGCGTGATTGAGCTTATCTGTCTTCGTTGCCCGCTTCGGAAGCTTGAAGGGTGGATCATACGTGGGCGTGTACGCATCGATGTTGAAGTGTTTCATCACCTCCATTGTAAATCGCGGAGGTGAAACTTTGCACGATTGCTCTACATGAACTTCCCGGCTGAAAAATACTTTAATTCGTTTCCAGCGGGAGCACGGAATCGAGGCCCCCAAGATCTCCATCCGTAGAGGAGTTGCTTCACAATCGCAGGTATGATACCAGGCACTCCTTCGTATTCCTCGGGCCGCCACCCCCAGTAGTGAGCAAAGTACCCGTTTGTGGCTGCCGCAGTGCTATCGATGAAGTACTCTAGTTGCGGTCCACCCACAAACAGATTCGATGTTTCTCCTACACTCACGGGCTTGCCGTAAGTTGTCCGGAGGGAGTTCAGCTCAGCGATCTCGCTCTCCATTCCTCCGGATGTCGGGTAGTAGTGGAAATCTGCGAAGTCGAGACTCGCATCCGTTCCGCCTCCATAGAACCATCCCTTGGTGATCGGTATAATGCCTGTCGTAATGAGGGTTTTCTGATCGTGCTGGCGGATTGCAGCCGCCATTCGATCGAAGAATGCCTTGGAGATCTGCGTGGGCGTTCTACCGTTCCTCGAGAGAGCGAGGTACTGCACGTAGTAAGATCCTCCAAAATTGCTATCAGTGAGCCAGTTGGTGCGAGTTTCTCCCTCATTCGGTATCGTAGGCTCATTGATTAGATCATATGCGAAAACTGCGTTCCTGCCCTTGAGGGTGGACGATATCGTGTCCCAGAAAGTTTCCTGTGCGGTGAGTCTATCATCCTCACCAAGCGACATGTACCAGGCGGGATTCACCGAGGTGTAGTAGCATCCGAGGCCTGTGATCTGCACGTAGAGACCAACGTTCTCTGCCATCGTAACAAACTGGAGCAGGTGTCCCAGCTGTGCTGAATCGGGAACCAAATTACTGTTCGGAAAGAACTTCCCGAACTGCAAGTGGATTCGAACTGTGTTCGCGCCGAGATCCTTAATTTCTAAGAGATCGTTGAGGACCAGCGCGTAATCGTTCCAATATTCTTCGAGGATTAACTCTGTTGAATCAGACGTACTCGGGCGTCTGAAATAGTTGAATCCCCACACTTCGAAGGGCCTGTGGGACTTGGAGAGCTGAAAGCCTGTGCCTGACGCATTAATCTCAACAGGTTCGAGGTACCTATCGGATGAGCATGCAAGCATTAAAATGAAACCACCAACACCCAAAGCAGAAGCCCGAGTCTTGATGGTTGTGCCTGAGTACTTAGAACTCTTTTTGATCTTTATGGGCATGCCATAACTATAGGCGGCCCTTGTGATTCATGGCGCCCGATTGTGTAACGGTGCGGAACTTAATACCAGGATTGACAGAGGTGTGAGAACCGAGCTGGCACTCCTTGCCCTTGTGGAGGCCGGAGTTGTTCTGCCAGAAAGATTTGTACTGCTCGCGATCTGCCTTGTTACTGAACGCCAGGATCGAGATGGAGGCCATCTTGCCATCACCCGAGGCAACACCGAGGTACCGAGGAACATCCTCGCCGGTGCACTCGGGGCACTCGTTGATGCGGCCGCCTGCGCGCTTCTTCGCAGGAGAATCGGTATCGAAAGTGCCTTCACAGTGGATGCATTCGCGGATCACGGTAACCTCATTGCGTTGTTGGTTGAACAACTACAGGATATAACATCCCTCCCCAACTTTGCACCGGGAGAGATCATATACGATCTTACAGAATTAACTTTGAGGCGGGATGGTGGAAACCTCGCACGAATTAAATAGAATATTCTGGGACGGGGTCTGATAGGTGCAGGCCCATCTCCTGGAATCGGAGAGGGGTGGCAGTCTTCGTGAAGACCTCGCCTCTGCCCGCGGTTAAATCCAAGATCATCGGTGATCCATCGTGATCCATGCGGAGGATCTTGAAGTGGTACCATGCATCCGCGATCCTCCCCTCCTGCCGAACATCGATCACGAAGTAGAGATCGAGCTTCGTGTTCTCGCGGTTGAGAGGAGGGATCCCGATAGGATCCACAAGGAACATGTCCCCAGGTTTGAGTTCACGTGCGTAGATGATCATCTGTTAGTCAGCGTGTACCCAGAAGGCAGCCAAAATTCCCGTAGGAAGTCCGACAAAAGTACAGAAGCTCCACCAGCCTGCCCAACCCCAGAAAGATGCGCCTGTGATAATATTTGCGAGGGCCCAAGCAAAAGTTCCTCCAACAAAAGTGAAAAAAGGAATAATGAAAGCTAGCGTGAGAATCCACACAAGAGCATTTGCAATGCTCGGAAAAAAGTATGAGATTGCTAGCGCGAGAATTACTACGATGATGATCGGCATGAATAAACTCTATACCGCAATCGAGTAACTTTTCACTCTCGCACGTGATAAACGTATCGAACAACAAGCGCCAATGCTGCCACAATCCACAATGCTAGCGATGATCGATCCATTACAATCCCTCCACAAATACCTTTTTAAAGGTGAGATCAAGACGCGCAGGCTGATCACCTGGCGCAGGTACTGCTGCTCTCACGATTGCGCAGCGGGCCCGATAGCGAAGTTCATCAGCAGTGATAGGATCATTCTTAATACACCATGCCCAATCATGTTCCCAGACATCCCGGATAAGGCACCACATGCCTTCCGCAACAGATTCAACTAGCCTTGTAGGAGCTTCTTCCATCTTCATTGTGCACCTCTCCCATAATTATACGTGCTTCTCATTTCGCGGAGTCCCGTAGCCATGTTGCAGACCGAGAGCGTCGCAGCATGAACCACACCGAGGTGCATACATCCGTGTGAAGATGCCGGGAGCGTAGAATCTGGTTGAACGACCACATACCGCGACAGCTTCCATCCCAGGATCTTCGACGAATGAATCAGTCCACGATCCTGTCTCGCTGAGAACGTCTGGGACACAGTGTAGGCTCTTTCCTTTGCTCGTTCGTACCCAGGCCCAATGATCCAATGGTTTGCTCATTGATCTATCTCTTTTTAAGCTTCTCAGTTGTTTTCACGAGAGCAGCAGTACCTGCAAGAAATCCCTCACGATAAGCATGTCTCCTAACCTTTGAGATGATCCCCGCCAGAGCAACTGTATCAGGATCCATGCTCTCTTCACAGACACCCTTTTCGACCCAGTCATTTTGCAGTCCCGTGAGGGAATGAAAATAAAAACGAGCAGCTTCTTCTCGATCTTCTTTCATGATCGATTCCTTTGGAACTCTAGATTCTTTCACTTCATAACTCCTGCGATGATGATTGCAACGGGAATAGTGATAGGCCACGTAATACCAGAGAGAACGCCGAGCGGCCATGAGATCCATTCTAACCCAAGATCTCGTGTTTTTGGATGTGCAGATATGTGTGCTCCAAAAACCGCCTGAGATGCCCATGCGGTGCAGGCGGCCACGAGCATGTACGTTGTGTAGAAGAGGATTCCTATCAGCATTGATATCTTTCTTTCGCGGAACGTGCAGGATTCGAACCTGCGGTGGTTTTATCCACGGCTGTTTAGTAAACAGCTGCCATTAGCCACTCGGCCAACGTTCCTGAAATTGAGTGGAGGGTGAAGGATTTGCACCTACGAAGGCGGAGCCGGAAGATTTACAGTCTTCTCCCTTTGTCTACTTGGGTAACCCTCCAAGTGAGAAACAATATACGTTACGTTTAAGAGATTTTACACCTCACGGAATCACATGTAATGTAACAGCGAAGAACGATACCATCTGGATCGCCAGTTCTCGCTTTTCAGGATCGCTGGATCCCAATCCGAGAAAACCGAGGCCTAACACGACGAGCATGGCGCGTTGACGAAATACAGAACTCATTGACCATCTCCGAAGAAGTGCGGCTTGTGAAGTCCTTCCTTGAAGACTTCCTTCGACTTTTCGATCTGGTGAGTGTGGTAGAATGCTCCGAACTTGTATAGCCCCGCGTAGAAAACAGCGAGGCCGAGGCCGAGCATGCATACCATCATTACATCATCAAAACTCATCTCTCGCTCCGTTGCTTTGTAGGTTCCATTCTACACCGGCGAGAGATCAATTTGCACTCAGCCGGAAGAAGTTGCCTTGCCGAGATTGTTCTGGATAGTACTCCAGAGCTTCTTCTTCGTTCCCTCGGGGTCTGAATCCACCGTTTTTGCGGCTCCCTCGAAAGCCTTTGCGATCAGTCCAAGATCTTTGTTCATCTGCCCGAGGGATCCGAGGCCACCCGAGATAAATCCGTTGATAATAGCGTGGGCAATTCCAACTGCATCTGTGGGCTCTTTAGAGGCAGGAAGTGCAGTTTGGATCTTGTTAACATCCGATGATATGCGTTCTGCAAGCCCAGAGAACAATTTCGCGATAGCTGTGAACCCTGCCGAAGCCTTCACATTGCTACCGGAATCATCGCCGGAACCCACAGCAGATTTGATCGCATCTAACAAACCTTCGCGGAGCATCTCTTGGCGAATTGACTCGCGTTGCTCCCTGATAACTTCCTCTCGGATAATCTCTCGTAACTGCGCTTCTGTGATCTTCATGATTAACCCTTCTTCTCGTGGCCCTGCAACTTCGTGAGTGCCTTCAGCACGGTACCTTTATCGGCAACTCCTGAGGCATCAATAATCGCCTGGAGAAGCGCGAGGAGCTCATGTGAGTTATCGATCTTCTTGATCGATTGCATCACACCCCTGCTCTTAGCCATCATCTCCAGAACGCGCTTCGAATCCACTGTTTGCTCGTGCTTCGAGTGCAGGTTCTTCAGACCCTGTTCTTTCTGGAGAGCAACCTCCTCGCGGATGAATCCCCACAGGGAGTCTTCAGCAAACTGAATAGGACCTAGCATGTGTGTGTAGTTGTCAGTGATCTCTTGCTGAATCATGCTTCGTAAGGTATCAACCCTCAGCCTGTGCGAAACACAATTCCGCGCACCGGGTATCGAGACGTAGTGAGCATCATTAGCCTCACGGATCGCTTGGATCTCTTCTTCCGTTAACTTCGTCATGCGTGTAATTATATCTTTTAAACCCGTAGGGGCAATTCCTGCAACCATTTTTGCAACAATTTCCTCGGGCCAAAAGAAACGAGGAGGAGAACACCAGGTTCCCCTCCTCATCCCACTCGTAATCTAACCCTTCAACCAGCTTCACGGGGATTAAATATCGCTCCCATCAAGATCGATGCGAAGATGTTAGCGATTCCCAGCATGAAGAGATTGAATGTTACCATGTCTTACCATCCACGAGCAGCAAAAGCTGCAGAGGGCGAGTGTCCCCAATATTGAACTTCCCTAACAACGTGGCCACTGTACTGCGTGCCCTTGTTCCATGCTGTACAACCGTATGTTGCAGGATTGTACCAGACAGAATCAGTATCGCACCAGGTTCCAGTGGTTGCCTTACCGAGGGTGGAGTGGTATGCAACTGCGCCATCATCTTCACCCGGAAGGGTTGCGGATGTTACAGGACTGAGTAGCAGGCCCCAAGTTGGAACCGCCTCAGAGCTCGAGCCACCTCCATGGTATGTTGCAACTGTGGTGTTGTGTGTGAAGGAACGAGCCACATTCGGGCGGAGAGAGTTGTTGAGGCCACCAATTGCTCCACCGAGAGAACCGATCGATGCGAGCTCACTGCCACCCTCTGCTGATGCACCTGCAACAACTCGAGAGAACTTACCAGTTCCGTAGAGATAAAGTGCGCGAGCCGTGATGAGGCAGCCGGCACTGTGACAACGAACCACAGATTTGGCAGGGAGCGCAGAATTATAAGCAGAAACTACTGCGTTGTTGGTGATTACTTCGCTATCGCCGTCCCAATTCCAAGCATACTTCGTGCCGGAAACGTTGGTGGCTGCGTAACCACCCCAGTAACCGTAATCCTGCGTGAGACCGCGCTGGTATGTGTTGGTTCCCTTGCCGTGCACGTAAACATCTGCATGGGCGAGGGAGGTGGTGAGGACAGTTGCGATGATGATGTTCTTGATGTTCATGATAACTCCTTGCGGGTTTGTTAATGGATCCACATATGTGGAACTTTTCTAATATACAATACTTGATGCAAACCTTTACACTTCTCTCTCTCAAAAAGATCACTGCACTCGGTGGTGGCCATTTCCACGGAGTGCAGCTTATCCACCTGTGACCATTGACGGCTCAACTTTTCAGCGTGGTGGAACGCTTCCTGATGCGACGACTTGCACGTCTTTGTGGCATATCAGGTTGCCTCCCCTTTAATCTCCGGGGAACAGAAACCAGTGGGAAGTTCAGCTCCCTTCTATTTGCGTCTGGTGACACTAGCCAGCGAACAGTCTCTGGCACGTATCTAAATCATTTTCTTTTCTTGCCTATCTTTGAGATGTGGGGCTCCTTAATAAGAAAGACTGCGGGAAGAGCAAAGATCGCGTAAGCAATCGCTGCAACTAAGAAGGATTGTATTACAATTAATATCATGCTCCGATAACTAATCGGGACCTGCGCTCTATTTCCGACTTCGTGTAGAGTTGTGAGGTGTGGAGAACTAGTTCCTTAGGCGCCTCGTGGAAGGTGCGCACGCGGTAGAAACCACCACTTACATCCTCCAGAACGATCACTGCGTAGCAATCGTGGAAACATACATGGGGCCCAAATGGATACATAAGCACCTCACCCATCTTGCGCTCCGTCATAACTTCCACTTCAATCTCGGGAACCAATTCCAGCTGTGGAGCATGTGGTTGGCCTGCCGAGGCCCTCCGATGCAATGCGTAGGCGACCGTCGCAGTTGCGAGGGAAGCCAAGAACGTTATCTCTGCGATCACTGAAGCCCCCGAGTTTCCCAGTTGTTGATCGATTCCATCACGCCGAACGAGTTGAGTGCAAGGTAGCATGCGGGTCCACCTAACCCGCCCGCCGGTCGCCCATCAATCCTAAGTGAAGGATGGAGTATTACATACATCTTGCCGTTACACTCCACAAGTTCACCCCCCTCGTACACGGGCCACTGACGCATGAAAGGCTTGTGCCACCGCTTCAGATTTCCGAAGAGGAAGCGAAGCCACCTGCGAAACCGCCTCATGCCGGATAGAAGCATTTGCCGATGTCATAGGTGATATATCGCTTTCCACCGATGAGGAAGGAGTGGCGAAGAACGCGAGTGAGGTTGCCGTTACGGGATTCCTCCTCAACCCGCACCGTTCCCATGTAGATGGCAGGTGTTTGTGGAGGAAACGTCGGTTTGTCGAAGGCTGAGTAGACGACGTACGGAAACTCATGAGGCATGTAGCCTGCGTTCACGTACCTCTTATCTTCAGAGAGGCGACAGTGGGTGAACCACAGCGCTCCAATGTTCATACCTGCCTTCAGAGATTCGTAGTTGATGTATTCATCGAGGGGCCGCTCAGGAACGAGGGGATGCGGCGGCGTGATCTTCTTCTCCATTTTAGCCTCAGGAGTCCAGTTGATCTTTCGAATCTTCCTCATGTGTCTACCCTACCACGGAAGAGTGTATCTTTGCACGCGTTTAAGCTAGCTAGTTAGGCTTCATAGACGAAGATACGTTCTCTTGACACTTGTCGCAGGCGCAAACCCTTTTCCCGGTCCACAGAGAAGAATCATCCCTGTCAATATTGAAAACTGGGCCGTGGTACTCAATACCCCAGACCTTCCTTCGACCTGTCCAGGATCGCCACAGAACTTGTGTGGATGGAATCCAATCGCCCTCTGCAACCTCAACTTCGAGTCCCATGTGTGGAATAATTTCATCGGTGGGGGATGCTGACGTAGGGAGCGCGAATGCATCCTCGAGTTGCTTCGTTACTTCCTCAAGGATAGCAGCGGCGGATTGCTTCGTGTTCTCGTTCATGGTCCTAACCTAACATCTTGATTCAGCAGTTTACACAGAGATAATCACCTGCGAGAATCGTGTAACCCCTCAGAATCTTTTTTTCGAATATTCTGAGAACAAAAGGGTGAGGCCGGACCCCCATAATTTCAGGGCGGCCGGCCTCGAGGTTACTGACCCCACGATCCTAGGGGATTTCACCTGCGCATAATGTGGTGGAGCCGACGCGTGGTACGCAGTAGATCCTCCGTTAAAAGTCCGCCCAAACCCACGGAGCGGAAATCTTTATTTACGCAACTTATTTCGCATGGGAACTACCACCTTGTCAAGGACGTGGCCCAGAACGATCGTCTTGCGAGAGTTCTTCTGGGATCGGGTGGGACTCTTGGCACCCATGCCGAGAGTCTGCTTGATGTACCTGCCGTTGATCTTCTTCTCGATGAGGTACTTGGCTGTTCGACGCCACAGCTTGCGGAACTTGCGCTTCGCGATCCGTGCCTCCTCCGGTGAGAGATCGGCGAGGATCCGACTGTAATCGTGGTGGATCGTCTTGATGGGAGCCACGCCCGCCTCGTGGAACACGGTCTCCATGAGGAACATTGTTACAACGTCTCTCTGCATCAGTCTACCTCACTAAATTTTTTGGGCTTAAGCGACCACTTTATGTAAGTCCTCAGACACTTCACGCGATACTTGTCGAAGCTTTCGCGATCGACGCAAAGACACAACCGTCTTGCAAGCTTCCAACCCCTATGCCATGCTTCAAACTCTTCTTCAAGACAAGCAATTCTATGCTCAAAAGTTTTTGTGATTTCTGGGTCTGTCTGAGAGTATCCGAGGACAAATCTCTCATGAAGCTCTTGTACTTCTATCAAGTGATGACCGCATTCGTGAAGAAGTACAATGACTTGACTCCTGGGAGATAAGTTGGAGCATATTGTAATTTGCTTGTCGTCGTGATAATAAGTTCCGTTAGACTTCTTTGCAAAGACAACTTTTAGTTTATGATTTTTGCACCAGTTGACCAGGAGCTCTAAATCGTTGATAGCAAGCACATCAAGTGCCCAATTTGTTTCATCAATTTTTTGGGCGCGGCCCGACTGGACGGCCCGGGTATACCGGGCCCATGCTCTCTCCTTCCATAGTTCGGAGTTAAACTCCATGTCTCACTTCTCTGCCTTCTTCTTCGAGCTAGCGGTAAGTGCCTTTACTGCTGCGTCAGCGGAAACCCCGAACGAAGCGAGGATTCCCTCGACACACCACTTGTGAATGGACTTAGCAAGCTCAAGATTGTCAGTTCCACTGCCTTGCGTCATCTTAGACCAGCACGAAACCCGATGTTCTTCGCTAAGATCATTCATGAAGTTTTGAAGATTCTTGCCCTGCTTGTCGTTGAGAGTCTTCAGGTCCTTGGTGACATAGGTAGTAACCTTGTCAATGAGAATGTTTTGCTTCTCAGCGCCGAGCTTCTTGACCTTCTTCTTAACCTTGTCGTATTCGTTGATGATTTGCTCACCGGAAACCTGAGCATCGATCGTCTTCGCAAATCCGTTGAGAGCGATGGTAGCTTCAGTTCCGATGTATCCGAGGCAGATTGGATAGAAAAGAGTGTTGTTTGCAGGTTCATCGAGTTGAGCGATACCTGCCTTGGTGAGAGCGTCAGAGAGACGCTCCCAGGAACGACGGCTGGGAGAAACCTTTCCGGGCTCCGCGTCCTTGGGCGAGTCGAGCCACTTTTCGTTGCCTGCAATGAAGTCGGTGATGACGCTGTAGACTCGAGGCTGATCGTCTGCACCTTCCGAACGAGCCCAGGTGAGCCAGTCCTCAACGGTAGGCTCGAGGTCGATCGTCCAGAAGCGGTCGAGGAGAGCCGGATCCATCTCGTTGACGGTATAGGCTGCAGAGGCATTGACTGCTGCGAATACTCGAGTCTCCGAGTGAAGCTGCCAGCCGTTCAGCTCACGATCCAGAACGATCTGGAAGGCTGCCTGCATAACTTCCGGGGTGGCTCGGTTCAGCTCATCGAGGAAGAGACACACAGGCGTGGTGCACGCACGCTTGTACCAATCAGGAGGATTGAAGCGGGTCACTTCGCCGTCGGTGCTTGGGAGACCGACCATGTCGCCTTCGGTCATCTGCGAAAGACGGCGATCGATTACCGGGAGATCGAAGGACTTTGCGACTTGACGAACCACTTGGCTCTTGCCGATGCCGTGGGGACCACGGAGTAGAACAGAAGTCTCGATCGGGAGAACTTCAGCGACAGAGAGAAAGGTCTTGATGGACATGTTCGACATGAGATAGAGGCTCCTTGAATTGTTGAAATCAGTTTAACATTTAGAGTTTTTACTTTACACGAGAGCGAGGCCGTCGACGTACAATTTTTCGACCTCTGTCCTCAACATTTTATAAGATTTTCGCCAATCTTGATGACTCGCACGGGCGACGACGTTGCCGTCGACATTGATTTCCGTGAGGTAGAGTCCACGAGCACGCTGACGCGAACCCCGAACTTCGACTTCATGATCGCTTCCGAAGAGATCGAAGAACGTATTTGCAACCTGTGCTTTAGGATTGACCTTGATCATGTTCTTATGATACCTCAAATGCGGATGAGTTTGCACGGAGCTACTCGACGAGACGCTCAATATTTTTAGGATTGACCCACACGCCGTCTGCAGTGCGATCTTGCCACTTGTCTTCAGGTTTGAGCAGGATTCCTCCTGTATTCTGAGAAATCCAAGCGACTCTACCCAGAGTTCCGATCGGAACTTTTCTTCCTCTAGCAACGACGACTTTGTCGCCCTTCTTAAAGGCCCTGTTTTCGGATTGAAGCCTGTATACCTCGGAACGGAGATCAAGCGCCTGTTCTGCGAGCTGCTTGACAACACACTGATATGCAGGATGCGCAACCACGGGATTTGACACGCCTCTGTTGTAATCGTATCTGTTGTGCTGTGGATGAAGGCCTGACGCCGCGCGAGTTTCTTCTGTGCAGTTCTCGTTGGGACAAGCAGCGTACTCTGCACAACTTCCGTCCATAAAATCCATCGTGTCCCAGGTTACAACCCAGCCACGACCGAGACACTTCGTGCAGCCTCCGCTTGATTCAAAATTTCTTTGCATGGAGCTAGCAATGTCATTGATTAATTCACGAACGAGAGACTCAAGCATATAAATTTTTTGCTCGATCTCTTCGACCAAGTCGGAACCGTTGCGTGGAAGTCTCTTTGCTACCATAGACACACTCATACCACACGCGTGAATAACTTTGCACTCACTATGCTAACTATAGTGTATTACTTAAAATAGTCGAGAACTATAGCAAGTGTAAAAAATCCTGCAGCAAATCCAGAGAAGAAAAGAATTAGTGGTAGGGTCACAATTTAAATATCAACATCTCGCAAGATCGAGCATGATCTGACTGACTATCACGTAGAAAAGCTTTACAAGTAGAGCGAATCCAAAAATTAGACTAAAAAACATGATGATCACTTACTTTTTCTTTACTGACTTTTTCTCTGAGTCTCTCGCATCATCAGAAGATCCTGCTTTTGAATCAGGCTGACTCTGGAGAAGTCTAAGCTGTTGTCTTAGCTCCTCGTTTGCAGCAAGTTCTCTTCTATACTTTGTCTCCATCTCACTCACGTGCTGAATTGCTTTTGTGTACTTCTCTTCTAAATCGACGCGAGGCTTCACTGCTTCAAGTCGTCCTTTCAGGCGAGCAAGCTTTTTACTCATTTCTTCAGAAACGACATCAACACCTACAATTCTCGCGGCACAAACGACCATGACTAAGACGTCAGCAATCTCACTCGCTACGATCCGTGTGTCGAGAGTACGCGATCTAGAATGCTGAAGTGCAACAATCAATTCAGCGCACTCCTCTATTGTCTTGTCCAGCTGCGCAGGCTCCCCCCACGCCTTTATGGTTTCGGAAGAAATGTTGTAGGCGCACAAAAGACCGTCAAATAGTCTAACCTTTAAGTCTTCGTCTGGCATGGTGTTCCAATTTCTCTCAGCGGGTACTGAAAATGTATTTTAGATTTGCTGTAGTGTTCAAGACAAAGTGTCACACGGTGCTACACCGTAACACAAATATCGACGCAAGTTTTTAGAAAGATTCTCTTTTTATTCCTCTATTGCTTAGTTACAATTAAGATACACTTCTTGGAGGTTGAGGATGCGCAAGTTCGGAAAATATGCTACTACGATCGCCTTTGTAATGTCCTTCATCGGCGTAATAAGCGCCTCTGAGGCCCAAAAACCCGTTGAAAATACACAACTCATCACAACGAACGCGTTAATAACAGAGGGTTTCAGCGGAGTCGAGTCGTCGATTCTAGTCAAGGCGTTCATCAGCTGGATAACTGAGACCCGCGGCGACATCATGATCCTGCCCCCAGAAGAGAAAGACGGAATGTACTATGACATCATCATGAAAGGTGATTCTCCGACACTCAATGTTCTAGACATGGATCTCACGGGCGACGCAAAAGTACCAGATCCGTGGTCGAAAAACTGCAGGAGCACTTTTTACGTCATAAGGATAACGTCATCACATCCTGTAGTCCAAGCACTCGACGCAGAGAAGCGGCAGATCATGGCGTTCACCTTCACAGGCTGTGCCTATAAATTCATCGCAATAGTCGCAGACAGAATGAGCAATGAAAACGTCATGTACACGACAATGCTCCACGAGCTGGGTCATATGTGGGGGATGAAGGACAACAAAGAGGGCGACAAGTCCATCATGAACGGATCGTGGCCTGGCGCGAAGTGCATCACAAAGAGAGACCTGAAAGAGGTCTATGAAATCAATGGCAAAAAAGGAAAAGAGTCGAAGGACGCAGGCTGCCAGTAGTAGTAACAGTCAATTCTTCTTGATCTTGTCCTTTTTAGATTCAAAGATGGGTCGAAGGACATCGAGCGTAGATTCTCTCACCGGGGGAATCGCACCACCGTCTTCAACGAACTGAACCTCGGCAGCCTCGAGTATGATCGAGGCGAGGATGGCATCCATAGTCGCGTGGTTCAACTTCAGCTTGACCATCGCCTCAGTTATGGACTGAATCGATGCCCTTCTTTCAGGAGAAAGAGACGTCATGATTATCTTTAGCGCTTCGTAGGATACATTCATTGCTTTGTCATCCGCTTGATGGTCACGTGAATCGGCCAGAGAAGAAAGACGTATAGCGATACGATGAATTCGTACAGACTACCCCTCTGAGAGAAGTCCTTCAGGACATCGGCGTAAGATCCAGGCGCCAACTCTCCTATACTCTCTACTGCAGTGGTCAGCCATGTGACTAGACCTCCAAACACATAGGCAGCTCCCATTATACTAAGAAGAATGATCATGGTCTAACTATTAGGAAGACTTTCTTCGGTCTCAGCTTCAATCGTCTTTAGACAATCTTCGCGAACGTAGAGAATCTCTCCGTCGAATTCAGCTGCGACAGTACGCCCATCGCCAGAGACATCTGTCAGAACGTTCACGACAATTCCCGTGCTCCCGGCAGGAAGAATTCTGACTGCTGAAAGCGCTTTATTTGCTCCCGTATCAGAAAAAGAGCGGGCCTCGACGACGGTCACAACCTTGTCACCTTTTCTTAGAATGAACATGAATTTACACTACAAAATTCAGACATCAGTTTACACTGATCACTTCACTCGATATCTTCTAGAATTTTTATGAGACCGCCGTGGGCAATTCCGACGGCGCCGCGCTGGAAGAGTATCTTCAAATAGTGGAACAATATTGATCCCGATTCATCTGAAGCGTAGTCGATGACGACGCCCATCTCGCCGTTGTGAGCTGTGAAGCTCACGTTTGCAAATGAAAATTTTTCTGTAGGCGTGTAGACGTTTATGAATTCGTTAGCGGAGTTCACAATGACCAGGTCGCCTGGCTTGGGTCTCGGTGGTTTCTTGTTCTCGCCGATTGATCTCACGAAATAGATATCGGAGAATCAACGTTTTTGCTGCGATTTTTTAGAGACCCGGAGGGTCCGAAAATCAAAATATATTTACAGACGATCAGGAAGCAGCTTTTTCAAATGAGCGACGACGTCGATGGCAGCGGCGTCGCTTGCGGGTCCTCCCAAGCGGACCCACGCGACACCTCCTGCATCTTACGCGTCGTTCTCAGCAGACTCGACGTAGTTGGATCCTACCCATCCTACACCTCCGGGACCGAGGATTCTGTAGTACTTGTCGTAGCTCATGCCGTCGGCGCCGTCGATCACTGCTACGTCGAGTATCACGGCGATGTCGTCGCGCTCGAGGCGTGCAACGGTGTGACTGTCGTAAGACGGACAAGGAAAGTCCGTGAGACGCAAGTGGTCCACGATCATGTTTCTCACCCACTCGTCCACGCGGACGAGCTCTCCCACCTGCGGTCCGGACTCCGCGATTTCCTGTGACGTTGGAACGCGACTCAAGTCGTCAGTATCTCCACTTGGCCCGCGCGCGTGAGGTAAGTCTTCGTGCGGCCGCCCAGCGTCGCGAGGACCCTGAACCAACCCGTCGATCCGCCGCCGAATCCAGTCTCCTCGGCAATGATCATGCCGACGATCGCAGCACCCTCGGGCGTATGCCAGATCACCAGGTCTCCCGAGCGGGGCTCGAGCCTCACGCAGGTGTCTCCCTGCGACGCGTGACGTGCTCCCCGACGACAGAAGCCCTGTATCGTCCCTCGAGGACCCCCAAGTACACGGTGGACTCACCCGAGACGAACACCTCTTCGACGAGAAACTCGTGACGTCCGAAGACATAAACGACGCTTCCCACGGGATGAGCCCACCGTCTCGGGGTCAATTCGAAAGTCCTCCGCGGCGGGGAAGCGCAGCCACTTCGTTGAGACGCTCCGTGACGTCGCCCTCAGTGAGGTGACCCAACACGTCTGACGTCACGGGCGTGTCGTACACAATTCTACCATCGTGGAGGACTGCTAGCTCGTAGAGGCCGCTGCGGCCGCCGTACGTGTTGTCTCCCCTCACGACGGAAGCGGTGTAGCCGTTGGGAAACGTGAGTCGAGCTCCCACACCCCCGCCCATTGAGCGGGGAGAGAACTTGAGGTCGGAGAAGCTGTATCTGATCACTTGATGCCTCCAGGTGGGATGGGTTGACTTGGAATGGGGATGGGAAGGGGATTTGGGACAGCGGCGGGACCCGCGCCCTGCGAGAAGGTGGCGGGCGGCACGACCACAGGCGGCGGGGACGGAATCTCGGCGAAGGTGGTGATCTCGCGAACGATCGCGGAGGCGATCGCGTCGCACACAGACTTCAGTTGACCCACGGGATCCTTCACACCTGTGGAGAGGATCGCTTCGTGCATAGAGCTAGAGAGACGAGACGCGTTGAGTGACATTCGTTTCCTTTCCTAGGGAGACCGGCGCGCCATCGCGAGGAGCGCCTCGAGTTCTGCGATCTTGTTCGTGAGGAACGTGAGCTCGTGCATGAGACCCCGCATCTCCCAGACGAGGCCCAGCACGTCGTCTGCGAACTCGTCGATGCCCATGTCTCTCAGGCCGTCGAGGTCGCTGTACGCCACCTCGAGAGCCTTGAGACGAGACTCAGAGATCACAGCTCACGCCCTCGCTTGTTGGCCGCGTACCACTCGCTGCTCGCGCCCCGTCGAGCGGCGCGTGCCTCGACCTTCGTGACGACGATCTGCGGGTCGGTGATCCCGTCGAGGCCCATCGCCGCGACGAACGACGTCTTCGCCTCGCCCATCCCGCGCTGCTTCACCGTCCACTTGACGTCGTCGCGCTCGGCCTTGAAATCGTCGACGGCGGCGACCGCCTCGCCGAGGGAGTCGAATGTGCCGAGCTCGAGAGAGCCACCGCTCCGCATCCGGACGGTGACTCGGAACTTGTCGGTGGTGTCGTAGGAGTCGCTCATCGGCGCGCCTCCGGTCGAAGGGAGGCGCGAGTCTCCGCGATCTTCGCGAGGAGTGCGTCGGCGGAGCGGCGGAGCCCCCGGACCTCGTGCCAGAGTGCGGCGCCGAGCGCCGCGATGCCGATGAAACTCACGTACAACAGAAGGCCTGTGGCGGTCCAGCCGGCGTATGCAGCAGGCGGCGCAGGGAGATCGTGCGGCGGCGGTTGTACCATTTGTGTGCTTGTGTCGTTCATGTGATACAGTATACACAACGGCGACGCAGGTTTACACGTCGGAGTCGTACATCTTCGTGGCGACGCGGCCCGAGGCTCCCGACCACGGCGCGACGTAGCGCGGCGGAGGCAGGGGCTTCGCCACGGCGGCGAGCGCAGCCCCAGCGGCTGGGTCCGACTTCTTGATGAGCACCACGACCGCGTTGGCGCGGTGCTGTCCGTCGCCCAGGTCCGTCTCGGCGACGAGCCACTCGTAGACGTCCTCGGGCGTCCCGCCCGCGGCCATGTCGGCGACGGCGAGCTTCGCGAGCGACTTGAGGGCTGCGGCGTTCGGGTCGACGTAGGCCTCAGCCACCACTTCACGGATCGCGCGCCTCAATTCTCCAACCTTGATCTTCATGCGAATTCTCCTGAATATTCCCTATGTATGGGGCACGTCGAGAAAAACCTCAGAGGCACGGGCACAGCGGGTCTCCCCGGTAGCATCCGCACGGGAGACGCTCGTCGCCCGCGTCGGGCGGCTGGGGACTCGGAGATCCATCAGGTGGATCGCAGGCAATCAGCGAGGAGACGAGAGCGGCGAGCGCCGCCGAACGAACGACCATCGCGAACCTACCGTTGCCTCGAGTGAGCCTCCAGGAGAACGTCGCCCAGGTGGGACCCGTGCCAACGGGTCTCGTCGGTCGCTTCGGAGCCCAGGCCCATGAGGCGCGAGCACGTGAGTGCGACGGTGGGCCACGGTTCGCTGCGAAGCTGTGTGGCGGCGCGGCGTGCCGCGACGGTGTCTCGTGCCTCGTAGGCGTCTCGGAAGGTTCGGATGTAGCTGATTGCGTCCATGACACCAGGATACAGCCCGGCGGTTGCACTTTACACGGGGAGAAATGAGAAACGGCGCCGGAGGCGCCGTTTCGTCTGATTGGCGTGGCGACTCAGAGGCCGTAGAGGCGGCTGAGCGTTCCGTGGAGCTCGACCGGATTGAAGCCCGGAAGCTTCTGTCCGAGGAACGATGTCACGGCGGCAGACGCCGCCTTGCGGGCGGTGCCCTTCGCGTCTCTCTTCGCTGTGAGGAGAGCGATGAGCTCTGCCTTCGTTTCTGGATCGGCGACGAGTCCCTTGATCGCCGACTCCATCGCGCCCTTTAAACGACTCTTTTCAGCCGCCGCCGCACGATTTCGCTCGCGATACAGGAGGTCGGCCTTCACCTCCTCGATCTCTTCGTCTGGGAGGCCGACGCGCTTCAAGGCTGCACCCACCACCTCGGCCTCTTCCTGCGGATTGGCGCCGCGCGCCACTGAACCCTCGAAGGCGTCGTGTAGTCGGGTCACTGCGGCGTTGAATTCTTTCTGATTTGACTTAGCAGACGAGTCTGAGAGAGCTCTGATGATCGACGCGTAGTCGACTGCGGGAGCTCCGCTCTTCGCCTTGGATCCGCCCATGAGACGTCCGAGGAACCCGGGGGCCTCGGCGAGCGATGCCTCGACTTCTTCTTTGATGATCTTGCGTAACATTGCAACAGAAAGCTTCATTTAAATCTCCAGATGGTCAAAAGTGATAAACCTGACATAGGTAGGAGGCAGGGGTAATTTTGATTGTGAAAATTTTCCCGGGAAATTTTGGGAGAAGGCGGCGTGCAGGGTACCTTTTTGGACCCAGAAATTTTTCCGGAAATTTTTTTGAAGGGACATAGCCCGCACCCCCGGCATAGGCTCCACACAGCTTGCCGACCCCGGGGGGCCCCGGGCCCTTTTTGGGGCCCTTTTGAGGGGGGCCCTCCTAGGCCCGCAGGAAGCCTCCGAGAGGGGGCCCGCCCGCTACATCCACCGCGTCCGGCGGACGAGCGCCTCCACGAGGGCGGCGCCGAGGATCGCCACGACGACGCCGCCCAGCACCTGTTGGTAGATGTCGTATGCGCTCACTTGGGGTCACCCAGGTCCCGCAGCAGGGAGGCAGCGAGGGCCTCCGCCTCTGCGGCGCGACGGGCGTCCTCGAGACCGCGGCGGCGTCCGTGACGCCAGATGGCGTGACCGATCGAGGTGGCGGCGGAGGCGACGAGGACGCCGTGGAGGATCGTGTGGTCGGTGAGGACGTTCACTGGCGCTCCTTCTCCGCGGCGAGGCGGCGGCGGGTACGTGCGGCGGAGATCTCCCAGACCGCGCCGTAGATGGGACCCAGTGCGAGGGCGGCGACGGTGAGGAGGGCGATCGCGTAGACGAGGTCGTGGAGGGTGATGGCTTCTGACATGTGGCTCTCTTTCTTTGTCTCCGGGACGGCTGTGTCCCGTTGTTGGTGCATCGTCGGGATTCGAACCCGAAACTCCCCGCCGAAAGACGTGGCGTTCATCCGTTGAACTACGATGCACTTCCTCTCAGTGGCAGAAGGTCCGGACTTCCGTTGAGAGGCGACGTGTCTCACGTCCTTTTGCGCTCCCGGCAGGAATCGAACCTGCGGCCAACGGTTTAGGAAACCGCTGCTCTATCCCC